>Ga0228711_1006899_pt1 | contig 16696 bp, 7 predicted proteins | sample MedpolnodulmetaG_2_FD_177996 | JGI IMG/M metagenome (GOLD analysis project Ga0228711, IMG submission 177996) | Root nodule microbial communities from Medicago polymorpha collected in Santa Monica, California, United States - brown nodules | ecosystem: Host-associated > Plants > Roots > Nodule...
ATTGCTAGTTTTTATTTTTGAGGGATATATATATTGCTAGTTAATTTTTAACAAATTAATTCGTTAATTAATTAATTACAATTTATCTCTATAATTAACTTCCTTAAAAAACCTCTATATTTGAATGTTTTGTACTTCTTTTAACATCATTTTTTTTTAGAGAAAACATCATATTGTATACTACGATATTTTGTCAAACACATTAAATTAAATACACTTTCTGACTATGTATTTTAAGAATTTCAATATTTAAGGAAGTTATTTAATTTTTTTTTTAAAGAAGAAAGTTATTTACTAGGCAATGCTTAATTGTTATTTCCTCCGTCCATGTATGTAAGCACCATTTGTATTTTTCACATTTCTTAAGAAAAATTATTAGTGCAGTTAATGTGTTTATTTTATGTGTTAATATTATCAAATTGTTTTTGTTTGTATGTGTATTAAATTTGATTTTTCATATTTCAAGATAAGTTAGTAGTATTAATTAAGGGTATGTTTAGGAAGGAAAAAAAAACCCTTTTCAACTTTGGGTCATAAAACAAAATCAGAGAAAAAATTAAGGTATAATTCCTCAAATCTAACGATTTTAGTTAGATTTTTTTTTACTATTTTTATTTAAAATTTTTGTTTTCAACTTGAACAATTAAAATTTCAAAATTGGCTTGTGAGATAGAGAAAAAGGAGAACAATCCTTATTAAAAAAAAGGTGAAAATTCATTAAAAAATATATTTCACAGCATATGAAATTAAATATTTTAAAAAGGGAATTATCGTATTATTTTTAAAAAATAAATGGTGGGTAGGCAATTTCTTTTTCCCTTTTTATTTATCACCCCTCACTTTTATCTCCAAGTTTGCTACATTTGGTGTCTTAACAACCTCCATTATATTAATTGTATCGGTACTCCATTCGATCACTATTATAAAAATAAAAAAAAAACAATTTTAGGTTCATAGAATAATTGATACATCTAGTATACATCAGTTATTTAATAAAAATAAAATCTGATTTTTACTTATAATAGTGATTAAAAGAAGTATATGATAATTCATGAATTGATATTAATATAGCGTGATGAATTCAATTTTTTACGGTCAAAGATCACACACGCTCACGCAACTAGCATATCATCGACAATCATTTTATGGAGAACAGATGACCTAGATTACAATGTACATTTTTTATTTGAATAAAAATAGAATAATGCTAACTATTGTCCGTGACACACTAGTTAAGGAAATAAGTAGAGTAAAAATTCCTTGAAACTTGTGTAATCAAATACTTAAAAATATAGAAAATTTTGTTTTCTATCCAAAACTTACGTTTTTTGTTTCATTAAGTAATGTCTGAAGATAAAAAAAAATATAGTTTTAAATTTGATAGCCTAATCTAGTTTTAAATGAGTACTACAATACCATTTTTGACTTAAATTCAGATTTTTTTTTTCCAAAGATGGTGGTGTAGTCCTCATTTTCCTACCCACAAGATCTTCATTTTGCGAGTTCATGAAACTTTGCGGTTCGTAATTTTGGATCAACACATGGAATAGTTTTTTTCCAAAGTACCCCTCATGTCGAGTAACATTAAACTTGAGATGTAGATTTCAATGATATAACTAGGCATTGCTCTCTCAAAAAAAATAAAAAATAAATTAGGCATGGCGGGGTGGGGACGAGTTTTACCTTCCCCGTCCCCATACTCTACTCTCATGTACTTACCCGTTACCCTACCTATACGCAGTGGAGATGAAAAATCGAATCTCATCCCCGTCTCCGATGGGTTCGGGTATTCCCACCCCATCCCCGCAGTGGATAATTTTTTTAAATAAAAATAAAAGCATTTTTCAGCCCCGAGTGCAATGTTGTAATGCATTATCCAGTAAAGAGATGATGACGATCGATAGTTATAATGATGAAGAAGAGAGAGGTCGAGAGTGTAAGATATGGAAGAAGAAAAGAGAGAACTATGATAAATGAGTGTCGTATGAAAGACAGATACTCTGACTGTATGAATGAAATGATTTAGGGTTTGAGTTTCTATTTACATAAAAGGAGTAATAAATTGATTTTCTACATTCAGGACGGGTTTGAGTATGGGTTCGGGGTGGGTACCTATATCTCTGTTACTCGTCCCGTACTTGTGATTTGAAATCGGGAAACCCCAAACTCATACCACTACAAGAAAAACATCGATTTGGGACGGAAATTTCCGTCACACAGCAGTTGAAATTTCCGTCGCAAAACAATTTTGGGACGGAATCTGAGGAAAAAATATTTCGTCGCAATTCTTTCGGGACGGAATTTTTCAGTCCGTCACAAGTTTGGGACAGAACTAAAATAATTTATTTACATAATTCTTTAAATCCGTCCCAGAATATGTGACAAATTTTAAATTTTCGTCCCAATTTATAAATATGCATTTTTTTTTTCAAAAATTATAAATATGCATTCATAAAAACCATTTTTTATAAACATCAATAATTTTTTATAACCATTTTTTATAAAGGTTAAAAAGCTTTCATATTTCAGTTTTTTATAAGCAAACTTATATATTGATAAAAGAGGAAACTAGCACAAAATGTGCATAGCTACACAATTCTTACTGTACATTTTCTCTGCCACAAAACTCTAATTTGAAGATACAAATGGATGATAAAGGATCATGTGGCAACTCAAAATAACCCCCTCTATAACATGTTATCAGAAAACCCGTTAAATTGGATTTGGTTCAGGTAGATACCTGCGGGTATGAGTTTTGCTTTCATGCCTAAATATAACGAACGGGTTGACCAGTAACTATTTTATATTGAGTTTATCCCACTCTTACAAAAAATTATTTGTATCATGAAGGGTGCCCTTTATTAATATAACTTCTTTTTTTTTTGGGTCAATCACTTCTCAATAAAGTACTGAGATTTTTTTTATCACTTTTCAATAAACTAGAGGGCTAAGAAGTTTTATCAGTACGGTTAAAAAAAATTATTGTCCTTATAACGTGTTGCTATTCAGATACTTAAATCATTTTAATCGACTATAAAAAAGGTTTCTATAAAAATAATTGATTACTTAATTATGTAGAGTAACTCTAATATTGGAGGATAGTATCTAATAGGAATGGTAAAACAAATCAACTCATTTTCTATCGATAACTCGTCTAAAATAAGATAGAGCGGGGCAAATCAATTAGAAATGTAAGATTAAAAGTTTCACTCTGCTCCGTTTTATGATGGACTTTGTGGCTGGTGAGTTGACTCGTCAATACTTTTTAAAATTATTAATCAAAACTTTGCAAAAACAATACAACAATAACAACAACAACCAAGCCTTATCCCACTAAGTGAGGTTGGCTACATGGATCAAATGACACCATAGTGTTCTATCATAAACCAAATTTGGATCCAACTCATTGACCTCTAAATCCTTTCTAATGGTTTCTCTAATAGTTTTCATAGGTCTTCCTCTACCTCTTTTAACTTGACTCTCCTCCATTTGATCTACTCTTCTGACCACAGCATCTACGGGTCTTCTCTCTACATGCCCAAACCATCTAAGTCTATTTTCTACCAACTTTTCTACTATAGGTGATACCCCCACTCTCTCTCTAATGGTGTCATTCCTAATCCTATCATGTCTAGTCTTACCACTCATCCAGCGCAACATCCTCATCTATGCTACACTTACTTGATTCTTGTGTTGACTCTTAACCGCCCAACACTCTGTACCATACAACAACGCCGGTTTGACTACTGTCCGGTAGAACTTTCCTTTCAATTAAGTGGTACTTTCTTATCGCACAAAACTCCTGAGGCTCTTCTCCGTCATTTTGTACTAAGGACCCAAGATATTTAAATCGTGTAACTTGAGAAATGATATGATCTCCAACTTTCACCTCCAAGGTAGACCTACTTCTCTTTCCGCTGAAGTTACATTCCATATACTCCGTCTTGCATCTACTCAAGCGGAAACCATACAATTCTAAGGCTTGCCTCCAGGTCTCTAGCCTCCCGTTCACTTCCTCCCTCGACTCACCAAGCGAGACTACATCATCTACAAAAAGCATACATCTTGGTGCTAACTCTTGGATGTGTTCCGTCAGTACATCCAAAACTAAAGTAAAAAGATAAGGACTTAGGGTTGACCCTTGGTGAATCTATTTGTTATGGGAAAGTCTTCGGTAGTCCCATCCTGCGCCCTCACACTAGCCGAAGCTCCCTCATACATATCCTTGATATCCCTAATATAGGCAATCCCAACCCCTTTCTTCTCCAAGGCTTTCCACAAAATCTCTCTCGGTACTCTATCATACGCCTTTTACAAATCAATGAAAACTAAGTGTAAGTCTTTTTTATCCGTCTGATATCGCTCCATCACGCGTCGAAGTAAGTAGATCGCTTCCATAGTCGACCTCCCAAGCATAAAACCAAATTGGTTATCCGTAACTCGAGTCTCCTTTCTTAGTCATCGTTCGATCACCCTTCCCCATAACTTCATGGTATGACTCATTAGCTTAATTCTCCTATAATTCGCGCAATTTTTTATATCCCCCTTGTTCTTATAGATAGGAATTAAAGTGCTTTTTCTCCACTTGTCCGGCATTTTCTTCGTCCTCATAATCTCGTTAAAAAGGTTTGTGAGCCACACAATTCCTCTATCGCCAAGACTCTTCCACACTTTGATAGGTATGTTGTCCGGCCCAACTGCCTTGCCACTACTCATCCTTTTCAACGCTTCTCTAACCTCGTGCTCTTGAATCCGACGATAATAGTTATAGTTTCGGTCCTCCTCTCCGATGTCTAACCTGTTAGAGTCTGGTAAGATCTCATATCATTCATTAAATAAGTTGTGAAAATACTTCTTCCATCTATCCTTAATATCTCTTTCTTGAACCAAAACTCACGCTCTTCATCCTTAATACACTTTACTTGATCCAAATCTCTTGTCTTTCTTTCTCGTCCCTTAGCAAGCTTATATATAGATTTCTCTCCCTCCTTGGTACCTAAAGATTGGTATAATCCTTCAAAAGCTTGAGTTCTCGCTTCGCTCACCGCCTTCTTAGCCTCTTTCTTAGCTATCTTATATTTATCCCAAGTTTCGCCATTTTTACACCTAGACCAATCTTTAAAACAATCTCTTTTGATCCGAACTTTACTTTGAACACTGTCATTCCACCACCAAAATTCTTTACCCCTAGGTCCAAAACCTCGAGATTCTCCCAACGTCTCTTTTGCTACCTTTTTAATCTCATGTGCCATCCTCTCCCACATATCATTTGCGCTTCCATGTGGTTGCCTGAAACCTCCCTATAATATCTTGTGTTGGAATATCCTCTATTTTTCACCCTTTAAATGCCACCACTTGATTCGTGGAGCCCCACTATGGCTTCTTCTCTTAGCCCTCCTCTTTACCCTTACATCCATCACCATCACTCTATGTTGGGTAGTTAAGCTCTCTCCAGGTATGACTTTACAGTCCAAACAAATCTTCATATCAGATTTCCTAATAAGAAAGAAATCTATCTGAGAACATGAGACCCCGCTCTTGTAAGTGATAAGATGCTCCTCTCTTTTCCTAAAACAAGTATTAACTATAGTAAGATCAAAAGCCGATGAAAAATCTAAGATGGATTTACCCTCCGCATTAATCTCCCCGAGACCATACCCCCATGCAAACCCTCGAAACACTCCCTACATGCCCATTTAAATCCCCTCCTAGAAAAATCTTTTCTCCCAATGGGATATCCTGAATTAAGCCTTCTAGCTCCTCCCAAAACTTCACTTTAAGGTGTGCTTCTAACCCTACCTGAGGTGCATAAGCGCTAATTACATTAAAGGTGTCTTGTTCCACTACAATCTTTAGGGCTATAATCCGATCTCCTATCCTTTTAACATCTACAATATCTTTCTTCCACTCCTTATCCACAATGATGCCTACCCCATTTCTCGATCTAACTTCACCAGTGTACCAAAGCTTAAATCCTGAACTATCTAATTCTTTCGCCTTTTTTCGCCACCCATATTGTTTCTTGTAAGCACAAAACTTCACAAAAACAATGTTAAAAGTTTAAAATTATATGAATGTAAAGTCAATTTAGAAAATCTAAATATATAACAAATAGCTCTACTAAAATATGAAAATTATTATTCAAACATATACATTACATCATGTAAAAATCAATAATAAATCAACATGACATCTAAAATAAAAATTTCATGAGTTACCAATTGACTAACTTTAAAAACATGAGGTTAAAATCATGAAACAAAAGTGATTAATGAATTTTTATCTCTACTCCATGAAGGAGAAAATTAGAAAACATCACTAAAAAGAAGTGAGAAAAAAGATTTTTTATTTTATTTCAACCTAACAGGCCAACATGTTCCACCTATTTTTTAGCGGGTTAGGCGGAACAGACAATCTACCAGTGGTGGGTTCAAAATTTCAATTCATTTCACACAAAAAAATCAGGTTAAACGAGTACGAGTCCATCCTGTGTTACCATCCATATAATAGTATTAGGTATGAAATGAAAGTATGAGTAAAAGAGAGTGTGTGAAAGGGATTGAGGATTTTTGTGCTGTTTCTCGATAGTGGTTAATGAAAGAGACCAATGAGACTTTATTGTACTAGCCTTGATCTTGTTTTTCTTCTCATAGTGAATTCACTTTTGCTCTCTCTCATGTGCATTTGGTGTTCAAACTTAAAAGGGAATTAATTAACGTTACTCAGTAAGTGGAGTCAACTGTGTTATTTTAGTACCATTGGTATGTGACTATGTGTTATTATAGTACCATTAGATTTAACTCAAATTATTGCTTGCCTTTATTCATGCCTTTTGTTCATTGAATATAGTGAGAATAAAGGGACAACCATAAACTCTACAAATAAGGACTAGCAGAAATGGTAAAATACCACTTTGTTACGAAAGGATGGTTCAAGAATTATTTTATCGTGATTTAGGAAAGGTTGTACGAGCTCTTCATTATCATCTCTTAAGCACATATATATAGTCATTCAACCACTTGGGTTTGAATATGTTGTGTTTGGCCCTTAACATTCATCCCCTCTCCTACCAAAACCTTGTCCTCAATGTTTGAATGAAGGTAAGTGGTTTGAATTTCATAAAGGATTTCCTAGGATGTGTCTTTATGTGGGAGTTCATCTCATTGTCGAGCTATAGCAGCCCTCTGTCACCTTAAGATTGTCCATTCTTCCCAATAAAATAGTTACCATAATTTCTGGGTTTGTTCTGAACAAAGCAACGCAAACATTGTTGCAAGGTCTTATTAACAATCTTCGTTCAATATACTATAATAAGTCATTTAATAAATCTATCTTTGTAAGTAATGGGATATGGTGGTTTGTTGGTCTAGGCAGGGGTAGAATTTGAGGATCAGAAAACAGTTGTGAGAAGGTGGAGATGAATGTGTTTCTTGGGGGTGAAGGTTCATAGGCGGGTTGGTATTTGGGCTTTGTAGTAAGTGTAGTTGTAGGAATATGTCAGCTGCATTTGTGGAAAGCATATTATTCTTTAAGCTTCCAAAATAGCTTTCAGACACCCGAAATTAAATTAATCATTTTATCTTTAATGGTAGTTAACTATCGTTCGCTCAACAAAGTATTATAAACAGTAAGATACAATGGTATCACAAAATGATATATGGGTCTAAAATTATTCTATGGTGATTAGGCAAGGTTGTATGACCTCTTTATTCTCGTATCTTGAGCACATAATCATTCCTCCTATTGGTCCCTCGCCTGTGTGTTCTTCCTTCTCAGTATGCCCATAACACCCCATTCTTTAATGAGTCTTGCTATACTATATATGGTGGAAATTTCTCCAACGAACTTGATATTGTGGCACTAGACTTGCACGTTCTAATAAAAAGATAATAGTAATACAATACACCTATATGCGGAATACATGGAACATGGATGCATTCAATTATATTTTAAATAAAAAGTAATAATATAGTAGCCCCATTAAGTTAATACACGGTAATTTGAAGTAAAATAAGGTAATTAACGTCATAGTCAAATTTTGTTTTATGATATATATTACTCTTCTTTAATTGATATTGTTTTATTTTTTATTGCATTAAGCTTGTTTAATGTCCCTGCGATGAATCAATCTACATAGTCACATACCATCGATCCTTAAATCGAGTATCTGAGTTTTTTTTTAAAAAAATTGTTTGCCATAAACTAGTAACATTATTTCAAAGGAGTAACAACTTGGCAATTCCACAATCAGCCATTTAGCTATTTGAATGGTGGAAGGATTTTCATGCTTATTGACTACTCTGTCTCTTTTTTTTCATCATTTCTTTTCAACATGTTGAACCGTGCATCACAATTCAGAACAAAAGGATACATTCGTAAATGCGTTAGTTTGACAGCAACCACAAAATTAGATTGTCGTTCCCAGTTTTTTGTTTTATTTTTAACACCACAGATTCTTAAATTGTATTCATCCACTCATGCAAAACAACTATCCCTGTCTTCGATCATTTAAGTTTTGGAAATATGTATTGAAAATAATAATAAATTTAAGGGTTAAGTATGTTTTTGTTCCCAATAAATATACCAACTTTTTGTTTTAGTCTTTCTAAAATTTTCCTTCAACTTTTAGTCCCTATAAAATTTTCAATCACTACTTTTGGTCCCTATTTTTAAGTTAATTTTAGTTTTTTTTAATTGAATTGTGCAGAAATGAGTAGAATATTGTAAAAATATTTCCAAAAAAAATAAATTTTATTTTTTTAACAAAACATAAATTTAATATGAATTTTTAACCATCAAAGATATAAAAATTCATATTAAATTCATGTTTTCTTAAAAAATTCTAAATTTTTTTGGGAGAGATTCTTATAATATTATGAATTTTTCTGCAGATTTTTATTCAAAAATATAAATTCTACATATGAGTTTACTTTAAAAGAGGGACCAAAAGTGAAGATGGAAAATTTTTGGAGGACTAAAAGTTGAAGGAAAAAGTTAGTATATTTATAGGGACCAAAAACATATTTAACCTTAAATTTAAACATACATAAAATTATCTATCTTCAATTTATTTAGTTAAAGTAGATTTTATTTAAGAGAAATGATATTTGAACATCCATTTTGTGACAACTTTCTCTCCCATACTCACATTACTTTTTATTTTATCTCTCTATTGCTTTGGTTTTCGTGCAAATATCTACTTTTTCTTTGTAAATTGTGGTTGTATCAAAAATTGTCAACCAAATGATTGTTCAAATAACACACTTCCCTTTATTTAATTGAGGCTTTTGATTTATGATAAGGCAACCAATAAAATTATACTTAAGTAGTGTCCTAAAATAATACTACAGTAAAAGTTTTGAAAAAAACATAAAAAATCAGAAATGTCCTAAGCATATCACTTTCAAGTTTCAACTAGACTTTAAATCACCTTTATCGTTTGAAATAACATAAAATTATTGATGTTCTATACTAATTTATTTGGTGATAAGCATATCAAGTGAGGTTGAAAATTGAGTAGAGATGCGTCATATTGTGTGCCATTGGCCCCCAAGGCAAGTTGACAAGTTGATTTAAAGCATGATTCATTTTAATACATATGATTATTAGGGGTGTGCAACATCACGTCAATTGGAGCCTCATCATTTGAGGAAAAATGTGTATGATCTGAGTCAGCTTATGTTATCTTCTGGATTGAGGAGGGCCCATATGATATTTTCAACCATATAATAATAGTAGTTGCATTAATAAAATAGGACATGCATACAGCTCATTGCTAACGACTGTGGGAGTCATACATAATTCTATGTTGTCCTCCACGCACTTTATCACCTAAGAAAAGAAATGGAAAATATCACGGTCTCCCCACACCACAGTATCATTGGCATTTTGTAACCACAAGACATAACATGAAGTGTGGTGTTATCATCTAGGTAGTGATAGTTGAACAACTATTTTGGTATAACCTTTAAGATAACCTTGCTGTTCTCTTTTTTTATTGGTTGAAAACAATAGAGTGAGAAAAAAGAAAAGAGAGAATAAAAACATAATGTGAGTATGAGAGAGAAAGTTGTACAAAAGTTGTATTAAAATAGTTGTATAAATATTATTTCTCTATTATTTAAACACACAAAAGTTAGTTAGACATTGTATAAATATAATTAGGATGTATGTGGTGTCTGAATTGAGAAGATTAACAAGATAATATATAAGTCAAAATCAATGTATACGGTGTTGATGTTGAATTTTGTGTTTGGGTAACATTTTTTAACATAACAACTCACTGCTAAAACAACTTTGAGTCCTAATTCTACGTTATCCTCCATTATCACCCAAGAAGGAAATATGAAAAATATCATGGTCTCCCCACCACCTAGTACTATGATTGGAATTTTGGAACCACATAACACTTTGCAACTACCATATGACATGACATGAGTTGTGTTATGTACACATAAAAGTTGACACCGTATTTGACATAGTATAAATTACAATTGGATGTGTGTTGTGTGCGAATTGAGAAGAGAATAATATAGAAGTCGAAAACTATGTACATACGGTGTTGATGTTGAATTTTGTGCCCGAGTAACATTTTCGAACATAACAGCTCATGGCTATCATCGAGTGAGTCATTGTAACCACACAACATAAGTTGGATAGGATAAAGTAAAAATGAACAACAAAAAACAGCACCAAGTTTACTTTCTCAACTTTGACATAACTGCAAAAAAAAAAGAAAAGGGTATTCAAGTTTCATTGCGTGTCTTTTGTCTCCTTCTCCCTTGCAATCCAAATATTATTAGACGTAAATGGATGAATTATTGAACCCCCAAAACAGACGCAACTGATCATTCCTTCACAATCATCATCTAGAAACCATGTTTTAATCAAATCTACTTAATAAAAACAGCAAAGTTCCTAATTGGTATGCTATTCTTTTCATTCCATTGGCTTAACCTTGGTCAAATTATGTACTTTTTCACTTATCCAAATATCACAAATACAAATTTTGTAATCTGACAGCAGTCTAAATTGTATTCGCTTCTTGTATGTTTGTAGCACATTTAGTATGTCAGAATCACGGTGATCCACCACGATTCTGACATACATACCGTGATACGAAACATAAGCTAAATAAACATACAATTTGATATTTGAAACATGAGTGGGACAGTAGGAGAGGGTCGTGAGCAATAACAGACTAACAATCGAGCACATACGAGATATTGACATCACATTTTCGCCCAAAATTTAAAAATATCTGGTATGGATCATATTTCTTATATATCCTACGCTTAACTTGATGCTTGTATATCCTACGGTGATTTGAGAAAAGTCACACTTTGTAGTTTCAATACAATTACAGTGGCACTGGCATTTTCTCCAAGTCACCATAATACCAATCATGCACTCATTCATAGTCGACGCGAGACAAAAGCATCACACTTTAACCCCAACACATATATAACTACAAGACAGCACGCACATTCAGGTGAAATCACTGCCTAATACACACCAACTGCAAGTTGGTGCATCAAACAAATTAACTGATATGGGGTATACCCACTACAAGTTGTTGCATATAGGCAAATTCATTGATTAGGAGCATATGCATATCTAGTATCTACCACAAGTTGACAAATCCAAGCAAAATCATTGATCCAGTTCATACCACGATTACAAGTCGCCACATCTAGAGAAAGAATCAACCTAACACATACTAGTACTGTCCTAGAAAAGCTCTTCAATCTGGTGCATTGTACATATCCATCACAACCAATAATGATACCATTTCCTTAACTCCAAACATGATATCAAATGCAAATGAATCATAACAACAAAACAAAACTACTGAAATAAAAACCAAAAACAAGCTGATTAAGCCAACAACAATGATGCATCCATAATTCACAAACTCCAATTGAAATTGAAATATCACACAGTTATCAATCTGGTAATACAATCTAAATGAATAATACTAATGGAAACAGCTACTCTGTGTCTGTGATATTTCTATTTTTTGATGTAAAAATGAAAATTAATGATATGAATACAAAGAAGATAAGCAGCATTAGTATTGAGTATCACCCTGCCAGCTCCACACAATGTCTTTGAGAGAAGGTCTAACTTCATCTTCACAGAACTTCACATACTCAAGTGTGTCTCCAGCTGACTTAGAAAACTCCACCACTGCCACCTCCGGTGCGACCTCAAACACCTCCACCGTCATACCCAATTTCCCCTTCCTCCCCTCTGTAGTCCCCTGCATTCTCACCATGAAATCCTTCTTCCCAGTTACCCTCAAATTCAGCTTCTTCGCCACATTCTCCAGCTTCCCCACCACCGCAGAAGCAGACAGCTTCGATATAAACATTGAAGGCGATCTCTTCCTCGTCTCAAACAAATTCCTTAGATCAAATCCATGCGATAACGATGAAATTATCTCAAACGCATTGTAGGATGGTCTACGAGCATGTTTTGTTCCAGTTCCAGTTCCAGTTCCAGTTCCACCCACAACCTCAAAAGAATTTCCATCACCATTGCTATTGCCACTCCCTTCATCATCTCCACTGAAATCAATGTTATCATCCACAGCAGATTCTTTCATTGAAAAAGCAATAGGTCTCATAAAACCAATTTGAAACCAAGGATCTTTCATAATATCAGGAATTGAAAACCTCTTTTCAGGATCAACAACAAGCAAATTAGAAATCAACTTCTTGGCCCCAGGTGAAATCCATTCAGGTAAAACATAATCAGCTTTAAAAGATTTGCTATAAATCCTCATAACATTCTCACCTTGAAAGGGCAAATAACCGCAAAGCAAAGCAAAAAGAATAACACCACAAGACCAAATATCAGCTTTTGAACCATCATAACCAATCTTCTTCAAAACTTCAGGTGCAACATATGCAGGAGTACCACAAGGTGTGAGAAGCATTCCATCGGATCTACGTTGATCCGGTAATGCTGATAAACCAAAATCAGAGACCTTAAGATCTTCATTTTCATCCAAAAGAAGATTCTCAGGTTTAAGATCACGGTGTGTAACTCCCCGACTATGACAGAAATCAACAGCACTGATCAATTGTTGAAAATACTTTCTAGCAATATTTTCTTCCATTTTACCTTTGGCAACTTTGGCGAAAAGTTCACCACCTTTGACGTATTCAACAACCATGAACACTTTGGCCTTGTTAGCCATGACTTCCTTAAGCTCAACGATATGTGGATGACGAACGAGACGCATCACGGAAACTTCACGTTTGATTTGCTTCATCAACCTCTCTTTCTTCAGCTTCTCTTTTTTGATCACTTTGATAGCCACGTTTTCGTTTGTCGCTATGTTTCTTCCATGATACACTTTTGCGAAATTTCCTTGCCCTAGGGTTTTACCTATCTCGTATTTGTTGAACAGAATGTTTCTTTTCCTATTTTGATTATGTTGTTCCATTGTGAGGGTTAGAAGGGATGGTTTGGGTTTATTAGGTTTAAGGTTTTTTGGTGGATTGATCTATCTATCTAAGGTTAATGTCAATTACAGCTAAGGTAATGGAATTGTTTGACATGAGAAGCACCAAGGCTGTTGAGCTTCATTGTTTTAATGAAGATGGTGTCAAAAGGACACACAACGTTTTGAAGAAAGCAACTAGAAGGGTTGAAAATCTTCATGGTGCATGTAAAAGGGTTTGAGGTGAACAAGGGTTGAAAGGAATGGGTTTGAGATTTATATTATATATGGTTTGTTTAAGAGGTTGTGCAAATTTAGGGGTGTGAAAAATAGAGGGAGGGGACACACGGTTTTAAGATGACTATGGGCTGTGGCTGTGGCTGTGGCTGTGGCTGTGGCTGGATTGAATTGAATTTGAGATAAGGCAAAAATATCTGTGAAATTACCAAAATAAGCCAAATTCGGTCAATTATTCCGCTGAACAAGTGGAGTTATATGGGTCCCTAACCTCATTTTCTTATTAAACGTTTTTCTGGTGGAGGAGCTAATAGCTATCCTATTTGCCTTTGTTTTTCTATAATCCAAATCTAATAAGACTACTAGTACTTCCTTTCACACACAAAAATAATCTAATTTCTTCTAGGACCACTTTCATATTTAATGATGGCGGTTTCCTTTCTTTTCAAATTTTTTTTTAATAAATTTTCTTTGATTATAATTTTTTTTTGAAGGATAGTAATTGAGATTAATTGACCTCTTCTACCAATTTTTTCAAGAGATAAGAATAGTGACTTTGATTTTTGTAGTTTAGTGATTACATTTTTCATGTTTATACCAATTATATTTATTATTTTAATTATTAAATTTCAGATTTTGTTAGTATTTTTCTATTTATTTAGTAAGTTTAATAAATGTCTAGTCAAAATCAATAAATTTAGTAAAAGTTATTTTTTGACTAAATAAATCTATTTTTGCTAAGTAATGAATGAAAGTTGTAAAGGGTAAAGCAAAATGAGAGATAAGGTTAATGATTGGAGAGGAGGGTGACGTGGAGGTGAGTCGAATACAGCTAAGTGTGTGGTGTGGTGGTTTATGTGAGTTTTGTTTGGATCTTCATGAATCATGATCTTAACCTAACACCGTTTCTTTTTTCCAATGCGTAGTTTTTTATTGGTGTAGTTTTGAATGCCGGTTTGGAGCATACACACATGAGACATGTGAAATCTGAAAGAAACAAGACATCGCTAAATTCAAACAACCCTTGATAAATAAAGCAAATCCAGTATTTTATTACGTACCACGAAACTCTCATTCACAATATAAATATCTTTATAGATTTTTTTAAATTATTTAGTTGTGTTGACGTGTCAGTGCGTATCGTGTCTGATGTCTGTATCCGTCCTTCTAGTGTAATAGTAATTTTGGCTTTTAAACATGTATTTTCTTCGGTCATATTTATAAGCAATTTTGTTTTTTACATTCATTAAATAATTGATGTATCTGAAACATAATATAGTCAAAATACATCATTTATTTCATGAATATGAAAAACAAAAACAAAAATTGAGGGAGTAAAGAATAGTCATAATAATGTCTTAGGGTGTCTCTGGTTTGAAAAAGAAGTTGGAAAGAGAGAAACAAGCAAGAGAGAGTTTGATAAGAGAGAAAAATATGAGAAATAGATAAAATTTGATGTATTGTTTGGTATAAGAGAAATAAATTTTATTATTTTTAAAAAGACAAAAATATTCTTGATAAGACAACATTGCAATAATTTATGATTAATTAAAAAATCAATGGTATATTAGACTCTTTTTTTCTCTTTTTTCCTCTTTATTCTCACGTTTGAAGAGAACACAAAAAGGCATGAGATCCACCATTTATTCTTCTATCTTTTCAATTTCTCTTCTTGCCAAACAAGAGAAATCTCTAACTTCTCTTCTCTTTTCTCTTCTCTATCTCTCTATCCTCTATCCTCTATCTCTTTATTTCAAAATGTCTCAATATAGTCATATTAATTCATTAGTGTGTTTACTTATTATATTATTATATCAATCCCGGTAAATACTTGCGTATTCCTGTATCAATACATATATGAAAATAGTTAATATCAATATGATGGACTATTTTGACTAACAAAGTGAATACTCATGGATTCTTTTGGAATTTTGATACAATGAAGAACTATCATGACTACTCATTAGACATTCAAGAACAAAAATGGCAATTACCCCTTAAACAATTAATATTAGTAGTTAATTGTTAAATTAATATTTTTTTATCTTCTACAATTTTAATTTAGAAGCTCTTACTTTTTACCTTCAACTTAAATCAATTGAACTACACAACAACTCGTTTATAAATATCTCATTTGAGTTGTTTGTGAACAATTGGTTTTTCTTCTTCTTGTGTTTTGATGATGAGACTCCAACCCAAAAATGATGAAACAAATACCATTGAAATTCAAACACAACTACGATGTCTTGAGTTTTAATTAGGAAAAAGTTGTTCATCAATATGAACATTATTGATTAAACTAGCAGTTGGTTTGGGACCTTGAAGTGTGTTTATCTTAAAATCTCATGTTTGATCCCCCCGATGTCATTTTCGATGGGCTAAGTTCATAAGAACTATGTTCTGACTTTAAATGAGACCCCCGTAAGTGGACAGGAAGATTGAACCCCTAGGATTAGTGTCGACTTTGAAACTAGATACCGAGTTTTTTTTTAAAAATAATAGTAAGTTTTATTTAATAAAATACTATTTTTAATTACTAATATGTGGACTAGTTAATATTATCTCCAATCACTCTTATACACAACAAAAATCAGGATGATGAATTTTTTTGGTTAAATGCAACTAATTTCTACAATTTTATGTAAAATACAAGTTAAATTTACTAAAATATCTTTATTGATATTTAAAAGAAAATATCATTCAATTATCCTTGTTAAATATTTTAAAATTATATGAATGTATATTTGGAATACTGGCATTAAATATTTTAAAATAATAGTTAATTTTTTTTTATAATAGTGACCAAAATTTAAGATATCCATTTTATAAATTAAAGACCGAAGTATTTCATTGATGGTAAAAAAAAACGATTGATTTGAGACATAAAAATATTATAAATGACTCACTTATAGTGAGATGATGGAAGTATTTTATGTCTTGGAAAATTTATATAATTTCTTTATATATATTATTTTCATGTTAAATTATTCATTTTTTTATAGTAAGTTG
>Ga0228711_1006904_pt1 | contig 16686 bp, 9 predicted proteins | sample MedpolnodulmetaG_2_FD_177996 | JGI IMG/M metagenome (GOLD analysis project Ga0228711, IMG submission 177996) | Root nodule microbial communities from Medicago polymorpha collected in Santa Monica, California, United States - brown nodules | ecosystem: Host-associated > Plants > Roots > Nodule...
ATTTCTTTTCTACGCTCAATTTATTGGAAGTCCCAATTTATTAAGTATTATTCAAACTTCTTTTTTTCAATTGATTTTTGTGAATTGGTTTGGATGAAAAAAATGAATAAAAAAAATCACGTTAAAATAATTCCCTCGAGTAAAATTGGCAGGGAAAAAAATTATTAAGAAATGAAGGTGGGATATAATGGGAGTGATATCCAAAATTGAAATCACAAAGGAAAAGGAAAAGAATGAGAAACACACGCCTATGACATTTAGCTATATAAAAGAAAGAAAATTTGCACTATTAAATACAACTATGTCTTATTTGAATTAGTTGACATATTTTACACTTAGGTAAATCAAGTGAGATTCATTCATTTATTGTTCCTTATCCAGTGTCCAGCACCCTTAAATATATTTATGTAAAAGCAAGTTAATAATAAAATTACGCGTTACAATCAATTTTAAAATCAAAAGTTTCAATTTTTAACTTTAAATAGAATCAATTCGGCAAACTCGAGAGCAACCAATCATGTCTCAATCAATTCTAGACATCCGAAATCAATAATCAATTTTAGCTCCCATGTGAAATCAAAATACACTGCTAATGTAGATGATCAAAATTCAAAAAGCTAAGGCCTCTCTTTTATGCCAAGTTTCTTTATATTTTTGAATTGTTGTTAAAATATACAAAAGCACAAGAAGCATGGACAACCATCGCTCTCACATACCAAACCGATTCATATTACGTGACCAAATTTATTGCTTTGTCGCGTTGATTGTTTCTTGGTATTGTTCAAAAGTAGCAAAAAGTACATACTCTTGTATTATTGTCATTATGCTTTTTCAAACTTGGTTTATTGAATGACAAAGAAAGAACATGAACCAAAGAAACACCCAACTCTTTCTTGTGCTTTTCTCTTCTTTTTATGCTCGATGCTTTACTCACTGCAAAAGTGAGAACACCCATTTGAATGCACACAACAGAGAAAGCTAGAAACTGACAGAACGAGGGGTCCTCTGTAGGAACTTTTCTTTCTTGCTCACCAGGCAAATCATCTCTTTTTGATCTCTCTCCAATTCAATGCAACCAAAGATGTAAAATTCATTCATTCATGATTTCATTCAATTCAATTCCATTATCCATCTTTGACTGTATGTACAGTTATTTGCCCCCACCACCATGGTCAAATTTGAATCCCTCCAACTCCACATGCATTCACATTTTTCTATTCCCTATACTATACCCTTCTCCAAAACCATTACAAAAAGTAATAAAAAAATATCTCATCACATGCCTTATGATACATAGCATGTACAAGTACAACAACTATTGTTGACAATCTTTCCCTCTAAATGAAAACAAAAAAGCATCCTTGCCATGTCCCCCACCTCATTCCATTTCCAAAGGCTATGAGAAAAATTTAGCCACCAATAATAATAAGCAAGGCTTCCTTTCCAAACTTGGAATTAAATGTTAACAGCAACATTTTTTGTTTGAGCTTTTTTAAATCAACAATGTCTGCAGCACCAGCTCATATATTCTGATGCTAGTTAAGGTGTCCCCATGCCAAAGTTGGTCCAGGCTCAATTCTCATATTGTCTCTCTCTCTCTCTCCAACCATGTTATTTGTCCTCCACAAAGATTCTGTGTATGAAATCCCTAAACCTTTTGGAATATAGCTTGGGATCAACGGCTGAGATGGATGTGGGGTCCACTTGTAGTGACTTGTATGCATGCTCTAGCTTTTTGCTAATATCATAATCTTGGAGAATGTCAATGATGCCAAAATAAAGGATTACATCAGAGATCTCACCACTACTCTCTGAAGGGGTAGTAGATTTGCTACTTCCAGTTTGCTGCTGATCCAATCCAGCTTTACACACTCTCTCCGCTCTTGCTGGCATGTTAATTCCCAGCCGGATTAGAGGTCCCCTGGTATATCAAGATTCATAATTCAAATCAAATATTAAATATATGCATAGTTAGGATGTAAACTCACATAAGAAAGAGAGCCCAAGAGAAACGGATTACTAAAACTTATGACTTAAAATACAGTTTAGAATTTAGCATTTTTAACAAAGAAAGACTAATGTATATCAGAAAAATGTCAATATTTATATGTAACTGGCACACAAATGTATTTCCTAAACCTCAAGTCCTACCAACCACCATTGCTCTATCAATATCATTGTCAACTAACAAATAGCTTTACAGAGAAGGTTCTGCTCAAACGACCACTCCAGTATTTGTTGTCAAAAAACTTACTATAACATTGGCCATGACAAATCAAGTCATTGTGGTCCATCTCAACAAACAGGAGCATGTGTCACTTCTAAATCACAGATAGAGAGGACTGGAGAATGCTAATTCATCTGCCATTGCTTTATTTCTACATGACTAGTAGTGGTTCATATCCCTCTTTGCTACTTGCATGCGCATGGGCCAATATTGCTAGTTTAGGGTGGAAGCATTTTGCTTCTATTTATATTATGGCGGGTCCAGATAGACGAAAGCTCAAGAACATGGCACATGCATAAAAGTAAAAGAAATGACCCGGTGGATGAAAGCAGAAGAGACAAACTGCTATATCCTAAATGAATAATCTTTTCATAAAATGTAGCAACAAAAAATGGTCCATGTCCCATGAGTCCACATTCCCATAAGTGACTTTGATTTCTTGAACAAATCAACAAATGATGGGTTGGAATTCACATAACAGCTTAAGCTAATAGTAGAACCGCACCAGCATTTCTAAATCCTCAAACCTTATCTCTTTGGGACTAAATATAGAAAATTCAAGGAAGACAATCTTAGCAGTTAATTTTTATAATTTCATAAGGATTTATTCATCATGTTGAAACAACAAAAACAATCAGATACGGCGATAATGTGAAGAGCGCATACCGGCCTATGGGTATCCATCTCATGTCCTGCGTGTCATCATTTTGCATGTCTCTCTTGCCTGCAAAAACCATAATCCCACAATCTTTTAACCCTTTGATCCAACAAATTCACATGAAAGGAAACATGGAACTAGGAGGAAGCAAGAAGACACATACCTGAAATTAATTCATTAGGTGAACTTTTCATTTCATCCGATGAGTAATCATCACGAAAATGAAGGCCAATGAGAAAACTGTAGTCCATTATTCCCTCTGCTTCCAGGAACTCACAGTCTCTATCAAGTTGCCTGAGCAAAAATCATTACAAAAGACCAACTCTAAGAACATCATAAAAATGCTAAAAGTGAAAGAAACTTTCCACAAGGACGTAAATTCTGTACCATTTTAGCTCTTGAAACCAAGACTGCTCCAGGCGAAAGGCAAAACTAAGATCAAGGTCTTTAAGAGTAGTAGTCTCATCAATCTCCTTACGGAGTTTATCGGTTGTCCGACCATGAGAAGAACCTTTGAGGTCAAATCGCTTATGAATTCGATACTCCGAACAAAACACATTGCCCATTACAATAAACCGAGTCTGTTTTTCCACAGCAATACAAGTATTCGTTGTATTATTACAAACATTCATATAGTACATCAGTTCAGTGCAAAATTTTAAATTAGGTAGTCCATACCTTTTGGCCTCCAATAGGTTTGACACAATGAACTCCCAGGAATTTCGTAACCAACGAGTTCTTGTACTGAGAAACATGTTGATAGTAACTGGGAAGCATCCTGATGAGCACCTGACATGGCCACCAACTAATCATTGAAAAACAGAGGAAAAAAGCATGGTGACCAAAAGCAGTAATTGAAATTTCACCTTGCTCAATATAGGTTTTATACTTTTTTCAAGTCTAGTAATTAATTAAGGCTAGGAACTAACAACTAACCTTGACTTCAGACTTCTTCAAGGTTTTGATAACAAATCGGTCATCTTGAGTAAGGTAAAAGAAGCTTCCACTTTTTCCAGGAGAAGACATTTCCCTCAATGTATCATTGCCACAAATAGCAAGCATGTAATCCGCAGGATCAATCGCAAATAATTCCCTCAGATGCCTAAATACCCAACAAAGAAACAAACAACCACCCACCAAAACACAAACATCATTAATACACACACAACATCAATTAAACAATCAACATAAGAAAATTGATGCAGAAAATATTTCCACCTGAACACCACAGGACAGTAGTCTTTCCATCTAAAATCCACCGATTGATGGGGAGGCGTAAACTTGGAACCTTCCGGTGGAAACCTTGTCCAGAATTTCTCCTTTGGATCAAAATCTCCCGACCTAAGCTCTCGTGGCACCGAAGCATGCTTCCCAACACAGTATCTAAAACAAAAACAAAATCACAATTGAAGACACAAAACAATGTAGATAACACAAAAAAATAAACCAAATCCTAGTCCAAAACTAACAATGTAGATAACACAAAACAACACACCTAATACCCAATTGAAGATTAAGAATCAAATCATAATTCTTATGTCCCTTACAAACGGTATAGCCTGGTTTCTTAACATCCCCATCAATTGAATAACAAGGACTCTTCTGTGAGTGTACATATCCTACATCACCACCACCAACACCACCATTGTCTGATTCACTTCCATCTCTATAAAACATACAAGCTTCCACATTATCAACAATATCACAAGTAATATCACCAGCTTCCCCATCAAGCTCCCAAATACAAATCCTAGGAAAAACCACACTCTTAGAACCATCATCCACACTCATAGAAACCCTCTTCTTCTCATCATTCCCCCAATTCCCGGACGAAACAGTCCCATCGCGCCACGTAAAAACACCTTTCCCTTTCGGCACACCATTCTCCCAACACCCTAAATAACGATTCCCATTCTTCCAAATCAAAACACCATTACCACATATAGCACCACATTTCCACTCACCAACATACTCATTCCCATTCCTCCACATATACCTACCTTCCCCATCTTGCAAATTGCACCGCCACCAACCCTCATACACATCACCATTAGCATAACATTTCTCACCAAACCCATGTTTCCGATCAGAAACCCAAGAACCTTTATAAGTATCACCTTCCACACCAACAAAAGTTCCAGAACCTTCCATAGCCCCTGAAATAAAATCACCTTCATAAGTTGCTCCTGATGGCCATGAGAATTTCCCTTTCCCCCATGCTTTACCTTTCTTCCATTCTCCTTCGTACATGCATCCATCGTTCCATACGTATTTTCCTTTGCCGTGTGGTGTGTTTCCTGATAAGCTACCGCTGTATACGTCGCCGTTTGGGAGGTGTTTTTCTACAGGCGTCGGTGACACGCGCCGTGTTCGCGGTGGTCGACGACATGGTGATGATGATACTATTACTACTTCCATTTCTTCGTTTTTCTTTGCATTTGTGTTTTGTTGTTGTTGTTGTAGCTCTGAAATAGTTAATAATGTTTCTTGCATATTTAGCTAAAAAATATAGTATAATCCTAAGATGTACTAAATGATAACATTGCTGCTAAAGTTTGAAGGAGTAGAGGATGTTCAGTTCTTTACTTTAATTTAATTTAATTTAATTTAATTTATGGGTATGGTTGGTTTTTGGAGATGAGTCTGAATTTGTATTAAGAGACATTTTTGGGTGGTGGTGTAGTACTAATTCCACGTGAATTTTTGTACTAGCTATAGGTAGTGGAAGTGGTTGTGTAATGGAATGGAATGGATTCATTGGGATCTATGCGAGTGTGTGTGCTTTATTCACCTACAATTCCTTTCCTATGGTTTTTGTTTACTTTTATTATGACAACACCTACCTAATATTTTATTTTTCTTTTCTTTTCTTTTCTTTTTCTAGGTGCAACAAGGTTGCAGGCATTTTCTGTTTTGCTATGCAAGTCAAACCGCCAAAAACCCCACAATTCTGATTTTATGTTTGAATTGTCAATTGTCAAGCTTGTTATTGTTATTAGTGTTGTTGATAGTTGGCATCACGTATAATCATGGATGTGTGATGGGATTTTCTATGGTGCTCTATCAATTTTTAATTTTCAGTTTTTCACTATCACGAAAAAGTCATGATCATCATCATCATACAAATAAATTTGAAACTATGTTAATGTTTCGTGCCTTGGCGCAAATAAAAATGAAATGTTTAAGGGACACTTATGTACAAAAAAAATATGATTAATTCAATTGAATAAATGGTAAATTTAGATTAACTTAAAATTCATGGTTAATAATATAGTTGAATTAATTCCAATTTTGATCCTGAATTAAATTAATCATAAAAAAGGATATTCACTTATCATTATTGTTTGCAAATTGTAACACATACAAATGTGGGAAATGTGATTCATTTTTAGTATGAGTAGGAGCTAAAAACACAAAATCTGTTGTTGACACATATCATAAGGCTGAAACACGCATGTAAAATACGAAAATGCCTCTCAATAGTTAACTGTTGAGGAATTCAAAAACTGGTTGCAGTTAACTGTAGAAGTTTTTCTCAGTAGTTAACTGCAGCTGTTTCCATCTGCAGTTAACTCCCGAGGAAATCAATTATGTAGACAGTGGGTTTTGCATAACTCAACCTAGCCATTTTTCGGCCAGTTTTTTTACCAATAATTCATCAAGAGCATTTCTAGAGGCAATATTAGTCGTACAACATTTGTACTGAGTCATAAACACAAACACTTGTCCATAATTAAAACAAACCGACATTTGGTTCAAAGTACACAAAAGTTTAAATTCATCAAAACGTTACATAGTGTCCATAATTAAATAACACATGACATGTCATTAAATTAAACAACACATTCAACGCGATTGCATATGGAACGAACATACATATATAATATATTATTTTCCACCATATTCTGAAACATAAATCCGACGTCGCTATCGTCGCGAATAAGCCAAGACATATAGCTTGCTGTTTTCCATGTGTATTCATCTCTATCTTCTCCTAGGTCTATGCATGGCATCTGGCCAAATAAGTGGCGTGTATATTGATTTTCACCAAGATGCTCAAAATATATGTTAAGTTGTGTCTTCAAATCATCAAGAGAGTCGGTCGGCGTTATCGTAATCTTAATTGTCTTTTTAAAAGCAGAGTACCTAACACGACCTTCAATTTTTGCAACCTCATACATGTTTCACTTTACAAAAGCTTTATGAAAAAAAATCATATATTAGGATGTAATTAAACGAAATGTAATAATCAATAAAATGTATATAAAATGCATAAACATAAATGCGTAAACATTAACAAAAAAGAAATAAGTATGCACTATTTTCACCACATAAAAGTCATATTATCATAAATTTATATAAATTACATAATGTTACTTATATATTGGCCACAAAAAATTGGCGTTACAATTTCGACCCCAAAATACACGTCGATGCAATTTCTACAAAAAAAGGACTAACACCGACAAAAAAATCACTCATTAAAGACCAAGTGATTAGGGAAGATCAAGTGAAATAGAATCTTCATCATCTTCCGTAATAACTTCAAATTGTTGTTTTGGTTTTTCGGGAGTGTCCAACAAAATAGGTGTCGCTTTGTTCGACTCTTTTTGTGGTTGCGGCGGTTTGTTTACACTTTCAATAATCATGAGCTTTTGGAACAACTAATGTTGATCCAAATACTCATCTTCCCAAGTCACCGCATCTTCATTCTTGTGATTGTGCCACTCCGTAGATGATGGAGGTAGTGGACAACCATCCTTCAAAAAAATAAGCACGAAATGATTCGGAATTACCCCATGGCACATGATGGGTGTTTTTTGCTTACCCGGCGGTGGTGGCCCTCTTGGTGGGAAAAAAGATTATGATTTTCCAATTTCAAGATTTGTCAACACGACCACACACCTTTTATAATAATTAGCAACAATGTGTCCCATGTTCGGAAAAGTCAACCACTTATCAACAAGATGTGCACAACCTTTCATATTTGTGGGAGGATGTAAACCATTTAAAATATAGTTATAACGATCCTCACCCGCATATACTTCAACATAATCATCTCTATGATCTTTCACCTCTTGAATAAGATGTGTACGAATCATTATATGACTTTGTTCGGTCAACCCCATGAACTCGGCTATAGCCCGAAATCCACAATGTCCATCGCCTATAACATCCACCACTTTTTCAATAAATGGAAGCATGAAGCGTGTCATATAATCAATAGGCCTCATAACTGGAATAGCCTTAGGCTTTGGATACCGAGTAGGTGGTGGAAGTGCGGAACCGTTTGTTTGCCTACTAAGATATCCACTAACCATGAACAAGCACCCACATTTTCTTGAGCCCGTTGACGCATGCTTCGTTTTTTTTCTTCGGCACTTTGTGAGCTCCACTCCTTTCACACACTAAACGCAACATTGGATTGATCAAGCTTGATCTTTGTGTAACAATTGTAAATCCCGCCTTATTTGCTTGACGACGTGCCCACTCAAGCAATTCTTCTCTATCTTTCCATTCAACGTCGTCTGAAAAAAGTCTAGTCGTGTCAACTTCATGGGCTTTAAGTGGGAGGACACCGGAGTCAACATATTTAGAAGCTTCAACATGGACGGAAGCTCCATCAATGTTTGGTTTGACTTCAACCTTAGGCGGTTTAACATCTCCGGATTTTTTGACAAAATTTGGTTTTGTCTCTCCCGGATCATCTTCCGCTTTGTCAACCATTACTAAAATTAAACAAGACAAAACTATGAATTTACAACTAACTAATGTATAAACATCAATGCCATAATGAATGAAATTTTTTTTTTGGAAAATGGCAGTAGTTGCTGCCATTCCTGCGATTCTCAAATTTTTTTCTAAGTTTTCCTCGGTAGTTAACTGCCGAGGTTTCCCATGTCAGTGTTTTACGTAACCTGACGAAATAATCAACAAAAACAGCTAAAAATCAACCGATCAAAATGCTTAATACCTATTTTTTTATGTCAAAAGTGTGTTGATACCTCCTATGTTTGATGCTTCAATGATTTTGGATCAAGATTTGGTGAAAAAATTATTGGATTTGGAGTTTAGATGGAAGAGGAAAGAAAGGTGATGATGAAATAGTGTGTAGGGGGAGCAGGTGACTGTTTCATCTGATGAAACATTTCCTCGACAATTAACTGCTGAGGAAAGCCTCGGCAGTTAACTGCAGCCGGTTTTTGAATTCCACGGCAGTTAACTGCCGATGGACATTTTCGTATTTGATACGGGTTTCTCGGCCTAACAAGATGTGTGAACAACAAGTTTTCGAAAAAGATACCACCTCCACCGTACATATTAATTCACGTGTACATGTTTGTGGTTTATATTTTTCTTTTGTATTGACATCACATCATATGTACAAATAACTATTCTTTCTGGATTGATACATTAGACCATGTAAACGAAACTTGACCAAAAAAATCATGTAACTGAAAAATAATTAATTTGCTGTGTTTGCACAAAAATATTTAAGCGTGACATGAAAATAACAATCACAATCAAATCAATTACCTATGTAATCTATCAAATCAATTACTTGTGTAATCTGTTTGAGATATGCATTATTGTTATATTTTTTTTAAGCTCTTTAAAGCATTATTCCTTTCCTTCACGATGACCACCGTTTGTTAAGGACCCTTATTGAAGGAAGAAAAAAATGAGTATCTATTAGATAAGATACACCTATATGAGGATTCTCTCTTGAGCAACTAACGAATTTCGTGTTCAAAAAAAGTATTAAAATATGTATAAGTTGGTCCTAATTTCAAAAGAAGTACTAAATTATATTAGTATAATGATGTTAAGTTAGTGTGACATATGTAAGTACTTTTAATAGAAGTCGTTATTAATATAGGGAAATGTTAACGAGTGTCTCCGGGGCACTCTTTAAGACCCATAAATAGTAAATATTTTTAAAAATGCATGTAATCATTGTCTTGGAAATCGAAATATTTGACTTTTATAAAGAATAATTTCTTATTTTAGAATGCTTAAAGAGTGCCCAGGAGCACTCGTTAACAAGACCCATTAATATATTGCAATTAAAGTCATGAAGTCCTCGATTGATACTTTTATTAAATAACTATAAATAAATGATGTGTACACGTGTAATACGTTTTTGCTGGTCAAGTAGCCTATCAGCTAAAGAAATTCATCTTAAAGTGAATAAGTAAGGTACCCGGGGTTCGAACTCCGACCCCTACATATATTATGCATTATCGCTTATCAAGTGAGCTAAGTTCACGTGATACACATGAAGTCCATTTAAAGAGTCCTTATTAGGTTATTACCATTGTAGATGCTCTTAGAGGAACTATACATAGCCAAATCAATATTTTATGCAATCTTTCATGAATGTATCACTATTGAATTCTTTCAAGAATTCATTGATGATAAAAATTGATTTTTTTAAGTTCTTCAAGAACTTATTTCATATCTAATCAATTATTTGTACGATCCTTCAGCCTATCAATACTGAAGATCTCTTCAGAAATTCATGGAGGATGAAAATCGATTTTTAATTTCTTCATGATTTATATAACCGATCTAATCAGTTATTTATACGATCCTTCAATGATGTATCACTACCGAATTCTTCAGAAATTTATAGAGAATAAAACTGATTTTTTTAAGTTCTTCAAGAACTTATGCAACACATTTAAACAATAAAATCAATTTTCTAAGCAATCTTTTATGGATTAACGCTTTTGAATTCTTTAGAAATTCAAAGATAATAATATTGAGTTCTTTGGAAACTACATTTTTGAATTCTTTAAGAACTCAAAGAGAATAATATTAAGTTCTAATGAACTAAATAATATATCTCTTTAATTTTATAATATGAGATAAATTCCTATGCAATACTTCAAAAATGCATATGGAATAAATAAACACAATAATATAATACAATTAACATAATAATAATTTAATGTATCTATAAGGCATTGATTCCAATTGATGGAATTGTAACAGTATAACCTATAATCATTGATATAAAAATTAAAACTTATTTACTTAAAAAAATAGATTAAGTAGATTTGTATACTCAATTGGTAAGCCCGTGCTGATAACGTTTTATGAAACTAAAGAATGGAGAGAATGAGAGGAAGAGATAAAAATATTTTATTATTATCTTGTGGTGTATAATTATGTTACATGTGATTTTTATTTATAAAGAAGTACAATGATATGACTTCAAATTACAACAAGATATGACTTAGAAGATAAGTAAAAGAGTAAAGCACCAAATTAGTCATTGTCTTTGAAAGTTGCTCTCAAATCAGTCTCTGACTCTATTAATATTTCAATTTAGTCAATGTCTTTATCAAAAGTTTATCAATTAAGTCATTTGTCATGTGACAAAAACAAAGAGAAAATGATATAATTGAAAAACTTTTGACAATATTTTAAAATAGTATGTCTTTGTCAAAAGTTTTTCAATCATGTCTCTCATTATGTGAGAAAAATATAGACAATGATATAATTGTAAAACTTTTGACAAGGACAAGAATTAAATTGAAACATCAATACAATAACTAAATTGAGAATGACTTGTTAAGACATGAACTAAATTGGTGATTTACTCGTAAGTAAAATGGTGTCACAAGATAAGATTAATACAAAGGTTCGTAGACATTCACTAATGAATGATATTCCTAACATGTTGATATTTATAGGGACATTTAATTAACTAAAAGGAAATGCTAATTTGTGTTCTTAAGACACAAGTTAATGAGTCAAAATTAGAAATATTTTGTTGTAATTAATCTTTTTATTTATAATTAATTGAATGCACAAAATTAATTTTTTTTTTCCTTTCTGATTCATTAACATGTAGCGTAATTATATGAGCGTTGATTGAGATGGAGGCTGATCTGAGGGCGGAGGAATTCTAGCAAAGCAGATAATCAACCCGGCGGGACATTTGCGGAAACTTCTGAAAAGCAAAGGACTATTTTATTTTATCAATAAAATAATCATTTAATTTTTTATTTTATTATTAATAAAAAAAAAAAGAAAAAGAAAGAAGAATAAAGTGTTGTTTTTGGTTTGCAAGTCATGAATGAGAGACTGTGAGTCAATGAAGAAGGGCTTCTTTCAGTGAGAGAAGAAACAAAGACTGTGTTGCGCCATTCTTCGTGATCGCTATTGATACCTCCATTGGCGGGAATGGGAGTTTCGGAGAATTACAAAGGGTTGATACTTGCGGTTTGTTCAAGTGGATTCATTGGTGCTAGTTTCATCTTGAAGAAGAAGGGTCTTAAACGTGCTGCTTCACGCGGTACTCGTGCAGGTAGATGCATCCCCTCCTTTTCATCTATTCAATTCAATTCATCTTTTTCACGCTTTGTGTTGTTAGTTAGTTAGTTAGTTAGTTGTGATTTTCACATTTCAATTGTCTTGCGATTCAATTCTAGAATTTAGTGACTGAATTTAACAATGATCACAAGTTTTGGTCCTTGGATCAGATCCACAACATATTTGCGATAAACAACTAATCAACACGTCATAAGTTGTTTTCATAAGTTCTTTCAATTGTGTCAAAAGTGCTTATGTCACTAAAACAAGCTTAAATAACCCAATCCAAAAAAACAGTTTATGAAAACAATTTATGATAGGTTCTTAAGCTGTTTTCATAAGATCTCCAAAATAGCTTATGAACACAGCTTATATCTTATATGAAAACAGTTTAACTTATCTTTTGTTATAGACATAGCTGATACAAAAGCACTTATCATGCTACTGCTATAAGCTTCAAATTAAGTTGTTTATCCAAACAGTGCCTTAATCTGTTTGCGTTCTTAAGCATGGTTTTGGATAAACATTATTATACTCAACATTGAGTTTTAAGTTTACACTTTACTGTAGAATTCAATATAAATAAATTTCATTTTTAATAAATTCTAATATGAAAATTTCAATTCACTAAACTTATATATTTTTCTGTCAATTTTAGTGCGACATATGCCTTGACAAGCTAAACGTGGTATGTTTGGGGTTTCACGCTATGTATTGGTTAGTTATAACTACCTTCATTGGAAATAAGGGTTGTTTGTTTTGTGTGTTTGGTTCTAGGGTGGCGGAAATAGATTTTGATTGATTTGATTTTGTAAACTTGATATTAGCTAAAACTTAAAAGTGAGTTTAAGGTAAAATGGTTTGTGTTTAGATATGTTCAAGAGAAATTGAGTTGAAATAAATTTGAATGTAAAATTCACGTTTGGAGCCAAATGTTACAAACTTACAAATTCTAGCAAGTCAAAATCAATTCTAGATGCAAAATAATCCTATTCAAGAAACCCCAAACATACCAAAATCAATTTTTAAGTCTTCGGAATCATTGTTGACTCTCCCAAAAGTGAATCTAAATATACATTTTGTAAAATTATAGCTTATGCTTTTTGTTTTGAAATTTGCAGGGGTTGGTGGTTATACTTATCTACTAGAGCCACTTTGGTGGGTTGGCATGGTAACAAGTTAGTATAGCAATGCCCTTTCTCTCTCGGCTAGTAGGTTTTAATTTTTGAAATGAAACTCACATGAATCTTGAACTATTTGCTAACAGTGATAACTGGGGAAGCTGCAAATTTTGTGGCTTATATTTATGCTCCAGCAGTTCTAGTTACTCCTCTTGGCGCCCTCAGTATCATTGTCAGGTACACATGATTTAATAAAATAAATTAGAAATTTCTGGTTGAATATTGTGATTTTGCGGCAGAAATCAACTAACATATCCGGTATATATTGCCAGTTCTGTTTTGGCCCACTTCTTGTTGAAGGAAAGGCTTCAGAAGATGGGGGTGTTAGGATGTTTGTCCTGCATCGTGGGATCAATTGTTATTGTCATCCATGCACCACAAGAACACACTCCAAATTCTGTCCAAGAAATATGGGAATTGGCCACTCAACCAGGTTGGCTTGTATCTCCCATTTTAGTTTACTCATAAATTTAATTCCGATCCAGTCTTTAATTAATGCTCTCTATCTTTTCCCTTTTCAACAGAATTTATGATTTATGCTGCCGCAACGGTTTCAGTAGTTTTGGCCTTGATTTTAAATTTTGAACCTCGTTATGGACAGAAAAATATGCTGGTTTACTTGGGAATCTGTTCATTAATGGGCTCACTTACGGTAATTATGTCTGATAAAAATCATTTTGAAGAAAGTATCATATCAGTGTTGTCGATCTTGGATTACAGAAATATCGGTTTGTTCGGATTCCGTTATGCTACAGTGCTATAGCACCGCTATTTGACAACACTATGTACTAAATAATGTATCGCGGAACAATAATGATTTGTTTAAATTCCGCTACGCCAAAGCCTCTATTTTACAACATTATTATGTGAGCATTCACTAACTGTATTTAGTATGCTCATCAATGATTTTTTAAACTATTCAGGTTATGAGCATTAAGGCCATCGGAATTGCAATAAAGCTTACCCTTGATGGAATAAGTCAAATAGCTTATCCTCAGACTTGGTTTTTTGTTATAGTGGCCACAATATGCGTCGTTACACAGTTGAATTACCTTAACAAGGTGAGTGCAGAATTTTAAACTCATCCGGTTCAGCTTATAACTGAATCTATAAACTGTTGTTTATTTAATATACTGGACGCAATTTTTCAAGTTTGGCCTTGATTTTTATGCATGAATTATAGTTTCTTACACTAGTGTGGTCCCAGGAGGCAAAATCTCTGTGTTTTTAGTTATTTTGTAAGAGGAAAACTTATGAAAACACAGTCACAGCCTCACAGGGATGCTCTTCTAGTTTTAACATCGGTAGCAGAAGAGCTGATCTATTCAAATTTAGGTTTGTCATGAATCAATATAATATTAAGTTGTCTATAAAGCGTAAGTTTGCAAGTGAGAAGTCCTTCCCCTCCTATCTGCATAATAACCATAAAAAGCCAATAATGATTTTTATTCAGGAGCGGGTCAATAATAACAGGTTACCAAATAACAATAACATAACACAGCCTATTGCAATTAATACATAGAAACTTAAAATGCATTCTCGCGAAAGTTTTTTTCCTTTGTTTAAGCAATGTTGCAAACTGAAGAAACACAGTTGCAGTAATGTTTTGTCAACTGATAAGTATCAGTTCCCTCAGACACCAATTTTCTTATTGTCCATCTATGTTGTATCAATAAGTTATAATTCCTTATTCTTTTAAGAAATCTTGAGCTTATTTTATTTCACTATTCAACTATGTTTCAGGCCCTGGATACATTCGATGCAACCATTGTTACTCCTGTATATTATGTGATGTTCACAACTCTTACTATTATTGCCAGCGCAATAATGTTTAAGGTATGACAATCAATTCATGTTTTGTGCATTCTTTTGGTGATGTATCAAACTTTTCATCTGTTGAACACTGGTATATGAAAAGATTGACTGTTTTCTTTCATTGATTTGCATTACAGGATTGGTATGGTCAGGATGTCAGCAGCATAGCTTCTGAGATATGTGGATTCATCACCGTCCTTACAGGAACAATAATTTTGCATGGGACTAAAGAACAAGAAGAATCTACTAGGAAAGGTATAGAATAATATTTTACTCTAATCTCAATCAGTTTCCACATGTTTGTCAATGCGTCAATAAACTATCTCATGAACCATAAGATTTCTCTATAACAATTGAACCTCATGAAGTGACGGTATCTTCTCTGGTGCAGGGACCATGTCATGGTTTATGAGTGAAGATTCCGCAAAGTGCGTTGAGGATGAACACCTTATCGTTATAAATGGTTCGGATCGTCTTGAAAATTGACGTTCCTTTTGGGTTGATGGAAGAGAACATATTTTATATACAACAATTCAATGAAATGTGCCTGCCTATGGTCGTGATGTGGTGCATCGTTGCAGTGGGGGTTGCTTGTTTTTCATGCTGGAGCTTGAATTCAAGCACTCCATGGTACTATATATAGTTTTTTTTATCATTCTTCGCAGTCTGCTGTGAATACGGCTATTCTCTAGAGCCATATCAAAGTGCCGCTAACTAATAGTGATTCGAGGGCTTAATCATTTTCCAATTGAACTGGGGTTGCTGTCTCATTGCAACCATTGAGATTTTTGAACTGATCTCGTTGTATGTTATATTGTTCAGGGTAGTCGGTGTAAGTGTGTAACTTTTCTTTTTAATACTTCCGTAGAAAGTAAGCAATTGTTTATATGGTTCAATCTCTATATATTTTCTCATTTAATAATTATATATCTTTTTGTTTCTTTGATTGGATGTGATAAATTACATTGATTCGTTGTCTCCCATTTAAATGTGAAAGATTATATTCTTTTGATATTCTGCAATGGATCAGTTGGTTGGATATTGTGGTCACCTATCTTTTTTCTGTTTTTGGGAAGACTCCAAGAGCATCAGCGAATACAGATGACCTAATGGTGATTATGGTTGATGACGACGCATTAACAATATTGGATAATATAAAATATTTTGATCTTATTTGCAAAAAATATTTTATAGCAGTACATGCCATTTGTATCCATGTACGATAAGAATTATTTTGGCGAAACAAATCTATTTTTGAAATAGGATTTCAAAGACCATGCAATCCAACACTGGTAATTCAAAAGTTTACTAGAGAAATAGAAGACAATACAAAGTTGGTGCATAAAAGTCCGCATCAAAAGGAAACTATATACATCGGTTGGGTGCGACCTCAGATTGGTTGGGTTAAGCTTAATTGTGATGGTGCTTGGAAGGGATCTGGTACTCTTGCAGGGTGTGGAGGGCTTCTTCGAGACTCTGAT
>Ga0228711_1006908_pt1 | contig 16674 bp, 12 predicted proteins | sample MedpolnodulmetaG_2_FD_177996 | JGI IMG/M metagenome (GOLD analysis project Ga0228711, IMG submission 177996) | Root nodule microbial communities from Medicago polymorpha collected in Santa Monica, California, United States - brown nodules | ecosystem: Host-associated > Plants > Roots > Nodule...
GTAAGGAACCTGTATAATTGCTTTGTGTCTTTCTTCTCTCTCTCTCTCTCTCTCTCTCTCTCTCTCTCTCTCTCTGTTTTATCCGCTGCAATTAGATTTTGATTATCACTTCAGAAGCTTAACTCTATCTGCTTCTGATCAGTGACTTCAGTAGGAGAAACGAAGAAAAAGCTAACACAATTCAACCCCCCTTCTTGTGTTTTTCTCACCTTCATTGTGTTATGTCAAGGGTCTAGGGTCGAGGCTATCTAGATCTCCCTCGGCCTTTTGGTGGTTCACTTTCTTCTCCGGGTCGGTTTTTGTGTATTGTTGGGGCTGTGTTTTGTTGGTGTTGCCGTTTTGTTCCTTCGGAGCCTTGCCGCTGGAGGCCTCCTGCTCTTGGATTAGGATTTGATTGCTTGGTTGTTGTTGCTCGAAAGAGCTAGGTGTGCAGATGCTTTGTGTTGACGGAGTAGTTGTTTGTTGCATCGTGAGCCTTCTTGGCTGCTTAGTTGTCGGCGGTTGCAGTTCCTTCACGATTAATCCTCCTTCTTCGCAACTCCCGGATCGTTCGTCGTCGTAAGGATCGTGGTGGTCTATGGTTGTCTAACCGAGGGTTGGGGTGTGCGCGGGTGAATTCAGGTGGTGGTGATGCAGGTTTACTTGGTGGCCTATTTTTCTTAAATATGTGATTAGTCCCTGTAATTTCACCCAATTTTGGTATTGGTCCCTGCACTTTTTTTTGTTGGGCATTGGTCCCTGCACTTTGGTAAATTTTTGGTTTTGGTTCTTCTGTTAAGTCTCAGTTAAGAAAAAAAAACTAACAGTGTGCCACGTGGACCAATCATTCCACACCATGTAGGCACACTAAAAGACAAAAAAATTTCCAACCTTTTAAATATTATTTTATTAATTATTTTTTTAGGTAAAAATATCATTAGTCTCTGCACTTTCAACATTTTTTTTTATATTAGTCCCTATGTAACGCCCACACTAAACGTATCTAGAAAGTTTAGTATGTGCATTATCTTTAGTACTGGGTGCATTAAAATTTACAACATAAAAACTTCGAATGAATATTATATACAACAATACGTGTTCTTACATAGAGTAATACAACACTATCTGTCCAAACATGGTAAAACACTCTTGAATCCATAAGAATATCCTGCAGCGGGTACGAACGAGTCCTTGCTGATTATCCATTCGGCCACAAGCTTGCTACATCCTGCTAAACCAACCTGTTGATTTGAAACAAATAAGGATTGGGATGAGACATAATGTCTCAGTGAGTTCTACCTAATCCTAGGCTATAGGTAACCTCGGGGAAAACCTATGGTCACCACGCGTCTACGATACAACCTTCCGGTTGATTATACGTGTGTAGACTTGCTTACCTAGACGGTAGTGCATACTAGATCCGTCATAGGTTCTTCGTATCTTAGCTCATAAGTCTTGTCTTGTACTCTACATGTCATGGCGGTCAAGGGAACCTAGGACCGCTATGTCGAGATACGATAAACGCATCAAGACCTAAACATAAGTTGTTCATGACATGTTCCTAAACTGGACGATCGGGGAGTTACTAAGACCGTCGACAATATATCTTTATAACTTGTTCTATTGCATAAGCTTGTTCTTGTCTCAAAACATATCGTAATCATATTCATGTTCATATTCATTCTTAAGTTAGAAGTTAGGGTGTAACAAACAACATTATCTGAGTTGATTTTACAGAGTGTATCGGGTGGAGTAACCCCGAGTACATTCCCTTACTTGACCGATGAAAACCTAGCTAAGGTACATCAGACTCCCTCAGTGACATGTGGGCCTACCTTGCGGAGCGTATCCCGTTCCCCTGGCGAGAACCTCTCGTATCCCCCTTGGCGTGGATAACGGAAAGACATGACACCTACATCTTGCTTATGGTCTTATCATACATGATAACTTATCTTAGTGCTCACTTACTTAGTCATTCTTGCTCATATGTGAAGAGATTATGCCTATCTATTCACGACTTAACTTTGCTTAGTGTTCTTGCTAACTTTCTAGTTCTCGACGATCTATGTCGAGGCTCTATGGTTTTACCCCATTTTTAGTTTATCGTTACCCGAATAAACATGCTTAAACTCTCTCAAGTGCCATTGTTGTTGAAATATGTTCATATGTCTCATGCATTTTCCGTTGGAAACTCAAGTGTGAGGGTACATTAGGTTATCAGAGATTGAGGGTTTTCCTTATGTTAATCCGCGTTAAACAAGTGGTTTCAGATGGTACGCAAGGCCCCAAAGCAAGCTAAAAGTGGAACTTGATCTGCCATTTTCGCCAGAATTTTGCTGATAGCGAAATGGCTCTGTGAGCTGTCTGGAAATTTGGCTAATAGCAAAAAATTTGGCTATTTGCAAAATGGTCCTGGGGAATTTCGCTAATAGCGAGTTTCTTCGTACCAGAAGTGCAGAAAATACGATTTTTGACGTTTTACCTCAATTCCAAGCAACCTAATGCACCATAATCATCCAGAATACATGGAAACTAAGGGAAATGAAATGCATGGTTCAACAAACATGTTTCAACCAACAATTGGCATAAAAGGGTACTAAATGGGCATATACATAAACTAACATTCTTCATGATTTCTCACACAACCCATGAACAATCCCAAGGTGGAATCTAACTAGAGAACTCACCTAACATGATCTGCACTTGATTCCCAAGCCTCCAAGCATCACTAACACAAACCCTAGTCCATGCAAATCTTGAGGGAAAGAGATTCAACTTGAAGATGGTTTAATTCATGTTTATCTTGATGCATCTACCATGTAAAACCCATCACAATCCATTGATCTTGCTAGAATGATGAAATGTTGAAGATTGCTTGAAGGAGGGGAGGTTGGATCTACATTCTAGAGAGAAGGAGGAGAGAATTTTTGGTCTTGCAAGCTTAGAGAGAGAAACAACATAAATAAATGAAGATATTTTGGCTCCAACATGCTTAAATACCCCTTAGGTGAAAATACCAAAATGCCCTCCGTCTTAATCGTTCTTAACCTGACATTACCTGATAAAACAATCACCGTCGTACTTGATTTCCATGAATATTTGTGCTCTAATGCATTTGACTAGTAATATTCCAATACTGACGAGTGGGATATTACACCCTACGTTTTGATATGGTCCCTGAACTTTTTTCTTTTTCTTTTTTAAAGAAACTTTCAATGAAATTATTATGTTTTATTATTATTTTGTTCATTATTTTTATTGAGGATAATTATAAAAAAAAAAAAATTAAAAAGAAATTAAGCTTTAATTGTATCACATTGCAAATGAAAATTGCATCGCATTAAGACCATGAGAATAGATGAAAATTAACAAAGTAGATGAAAATTAAATTGCACATTGGCCATACATGTAATTATACCTGTAATTATACAATTACAACTTAATTTTTTTAATGCGATGCAATTTTCATTTGCAATGTGATACAATTAAAGCTTAATTTTTTTATAATTATTCTAAATAAAGATAATGTGCCACGTGGTATGGAATGACTGATCCTCGTAGCAAACCATTAGTTTTGTTTTTTTTAGCTGAGACTTAACAAAAGGATTAAAGTCAAAAATTTTACAAAGTGCAGGGATTAATGCCAAACAAAAAAAAGTGGAGGAACCAATACCAAAATTGAATAAAAGTGCATGGACTAATCACATATTTAAACCTATTTTTTTTCATTGTATCGTTAGGTTTTAAATTTGGTACTTGGTAAAGATCCAACCAAGCCCATTTGTTATTTATCACATACAACAAAATAGTCATTGAGAATGAATCCAAGATATTGAATTATAGAAAGAAAGAAATTGTATAATGTAATTGATAATTACAAATTTTGAATAGTAGAAGTAATGCTAGCTATAGCAAAACCCACTAACTATTTGTGCAAATAATACTAACACACAAGGCTTTTATTTATATGACCTAGTCTTTGCATATTTCTTTATATTACCCAATGTGGGACATTATTCTAGTTATTATTATTGATATCCTCCCACAAGTTGTATGGTCTGAAAGAGAGATGCAACTTGAACAGAAAGTAATCGAACTTAGGACGAAGCAGGGGTTTGGTTAGAATATCAGCAAGTTGATCATCGGTAGAAACAAAGGATACTCGAAACTTGCCATTTGGAACATTTTCTCGGACAAAATGATAGGCTAAGGCTATATGTTTCATCCGAGAGTGAAATACAAAATTAACATTAAGGTGGGTAACACCAAGATTGTCACAATAGACGACTAGATTGGCTGTTGGAGTATGGCCAAGTTCAGTGAATAGGGAAAGGACCCATAACAGCTCACTCACCGTGTCAACCAATGCTTTATATTCTGCTTCTATGGAAGAGCAAGCAACATAACATTGTTTTCGAGAGCTCCAAGAGATGGGCGTGCTGCCAAGATATAACATATAACCAGTGGTGGAGATATAATCATCCTTTTCGCCTGCCCAGTCCGCATCTGATTAGGCATGGAGATTTAATGTGGCAGTTGTCGAAATGAAGACACCTTTGTCAAAGGAACCCGCCAAGTATCTGAGCACTCTTTTGAGTGCAGTCCAATGCACCGTTCTGGGTTTTTGCATGAATTGGGCGAGTTTGTTTTTGCTGAAGGCAATGTCTGGGCGAGTAAGGCTCAAGTATTGGAGGCTTCCAACGAGCGCTCGATACTCGGTTGGGGACGGTAGGAGATCGCCGGAATCCTTAAGTAACTTACTTACCTGTGGGAGACAATGGAGTGGATGTTGGTTTCGTATCTGTCATGCCTGATTTATGTAGTAGATCAGTGATATATTTCCTTTGGGAAAGGAATATGTCCGCAGTAGAGGGAATCACTTCGACCCCCAAGAAATAATTAAGACATCCAAGGTCTTTCAAAGAAAAGCGAGCGGCGAGTGTGGCAATGAGTGTGGAGACCTCTGCAGGAGAAATCTCGGTGACAATGATATCATCAACATATACTAATAAGTATAGTGTAACACCTGCAGGTTTGTGGTGGATGAATAAAGAGGCATCAATAGTGGAGTTGACAAAGCCAAGGGATAAAAGGAATACCCGAAGCTCTGTATACCAGGCACGAGGTGCTTGCTTTAACCCGTAAAGTGCCTTTTTGAGACGACAAATATGACCAGGGAAGTTTTTGTCGACAAATCCAGGTGGTTGTAACATGAATACTTCCTCCTTAAGCGTACCTTGGAGGAACGCATTGTTGACATCAAGCTGATGATTCGAACTGCAAGTGTAAGGACAATTCGAATAGTCACCGGTTTAACAACTGGACTGAATGTTTCTGTGTAGTCACAACCAGGGCGTTGATGAAATCCTTTGGCCACTAGTCGTGCATTGTAACGATCAGTGGAGCCATCTGGATTTCGTTTGATATGAAAAACCCATTTACACCCAACCAAATTCTGAGTAGAGGATTGGCTAACAAGATCTCATGTGTTATTGTTGTGTAAGGCATCAAATTCAGCTTGCATAGCCGAGCGCCAATCAGGGTCACGAAGGGCTTGAGTGATATTGCTGGGTTCAATGGGACATAAGGGGCGAGCATGAAGGTTAAGCTTTTTGATGGGTTTAACAATGTTGTTTTGAGAACGGGTGATGATTCCATCGACATTGGTAGACTGATTGTTGTGTGGGAGAGCAGTGGGTGGGGCGGTGGCGATGTAGTGATGTTGGCCAATTCATTGGATGTTGGAGACGCGAGCAAGGATATTTGAATGTTTTGGGCGACCTTATTGGAGTTTGGGGAAGAAGGCGAAAATGTTTGAGTGGGTTCGGCGAGCTCGCTGGAAGTTTGTGATGAGGGTGACTTATGTTGAATGGTGCGGACGACATTATACAATTTCTTCATATTACCAGATGTGGAACATTATTCTAATTATTATTATTGATACATGATAACACGAAAAATGCACTATTATTTTGACTCGTCTTACACATTTTTTGATTTTGATTTTATAAATTTTTGCAATGTTATGCTGGTATTGTGTGTCTATTTCAGGTATTTATCGGTTAAAGGTCTCCGCGCGTCAAAATGATGAAATTCGGCAAAAAAAGGAAAGAATTGGTAAAAAAAAAAATAGGAAAAAAGGTTAAAAAGTCAGAAGTCAGTGGGAAGTAAAAGCCAGACCAATTCTTTCCCCACGTTTCAGAAGCAGTTAGTCCACTTCCTGCATTTTCTCCACTGCCTTGGACATGATCAGAAGCACTGAACCTTTGGCTATAAAAGGGACCTTCAAGAATCACTTTGGACACCAAGCTTTTTAGAGAGAAACTTTAGCAATATAGAAACCGCTTTTTTTTTTCCTTTCACGTTTAAGTGTTTATGTAATTTACACTTTCAGTACTTTGTTTCTTTGCAGTTTCAATTCCAGTACAAATACTCATATTTCAATTGCAATTTCATTCCATTACTGTTCACCGAATTCAAATTTCCAATCGATTATTCCATTATCCTTTTTATTCTAATTCCCTTTGCATTCTGTCCATTTATTTTCAATTATTGTGTGGCTTTTTACACTTGAATTAAACCTTCATAGTTTAATTCAATTACCATTGCCGTGACATATATGCTTTCTGGTGCTGTTCTATTTTTTTTTCCCCTTTTTGTTGCTGCGGCTTATGTTAGGTTCAATTCCCTGGTTGCTGCTATTCCCTTGTTTTCACTTGTTGCGGCTGTTTGTTTCAATACAATTGGCATAGTTTTCATTGTGGCAGTAGAATTATACTCAAAAAAAGTTGCCATCTAATTCAGGTCTGCTCCTATTCACGTTTATTTTCTTATATTGTTCACTGTTTAGAAAATGTTTAGTAGCATGAAGAAAAGTATGCTTGTTAAAATTACCATGTTTGAGTAGATTTTTATAGAGTGTGGAATGTGACGAACGTCGTACCAATGATAATATGTTAAGTTGTATGATTAGAAACTATAACAGGAATTATTTTGAAGTCTGGAAATTCTGATTATTAACGATAACTGAAATAAAGTGATACCGATTTTATATTGAAAGAGTGAAACCTCTATCTATTTATAGATGATTCAGGAATTAATTTTAAAATTCAGCGACAACATTCTTTTTAATTAATTTAGAAATTTCTAATTTTCAAAAATGCTATTTTAAACTTGTGGTTGTACACACGAGAGCTGGCGTCTGTGAGTTTAAAATACGGTACCGGTTATGCGAAAGCTAACAGGACCTTTAAATTAAAATTTCTACTAAAGATAACTTTCGTGCTTAAATTGATTATTTTTCAAACAGAGTTTTGAAGTTGTAAGGCGTACACGCGAAAGCGGTCGAATAGATTACAAAGTTGAAATTTGGTGTCGTACACGCGAAAGCTGGCAACCTTTTAATTTAATTCTTTTTACGCGCGAAAATATTTTCCTATTATAATAATAAAATACAATTTAGCAAGCATCAACTGTCGATGCGAATTATATTCCGGTCTCTTGCCATTAAAATTAATTAAAAACAAGTTATTTTCCCAATTTTGCAACAAAATTAATTAGCATCGCCTTAGATAAACAACGTGACAATAGATAACGGTACTTTGACATTAGTCTTTGTAAGATTTGACATCTTTTATACTAAAACCGATATTTCCGTGCACTTGCTGACTTATGAATACAAAATGAAATGTCAAACACATATTAAATTCATTCAATGATGATTATTTGAAAACATAAAAGATGAATTCTCTTGAAATTCCAAAGTTACATATCATCTTCCCATGATTAACGTCAAGTCTTATACCAAGAGTAAAATAAAAAAAGAAACTAATCATATGGTGAAGATGTGTAGGGTCATGAATGGGGTGGAGGGAGGAGTCGGTGTTTCTCTTTTTTAACACATTTGGATCCGTAGGAAGTAGGGCAGCCAAGGGGAGGAATAGAGGAGAAGGAGAAGAAAAAGAAGAGAGGTGTTATTTTGTGTATACAATATATAATAAGATTTGCGTACTTAATTAATCTAACGATTCTTAATTACCGTTCACGGTGGTTGGGACTTCATAGAGCCCTCCTCTTAGAATCCATCTATTTTTTACAAAAAAACAAAAAATAATTTATTTACAAAGATTAATGACTCATTAAAACGATGTTAATTTTTAGTTCAAGTTCGGCTCATTTGGTTCATGAACCAAGTTCGACGAATCAATTGTCGAATCGAATTACAAACTTTAATCGAGTTGGTTCGGTTCATTGTTAACCCTAACTATAGAACTTAGTTTTGCAATTGAGCACATAATAAGATATACCTTTCACACATGAAAAACATGTCAAAACTAATTCTATTTCTCATATTTCTCAATAATCAATTTTGACTCCTACAAAATATTACCAAACATACCAAGAAAAACCACTTGTAAGAACTACAAAAACATTATAACTATAAGGATTTTGAAATCATATTCAAACCCAACATTCATCATCATCAAAATCTTGACGTCCAAAAATCATATATAATTTTTTTTGATATGGCAGTTTACGATAAGATCTAAAAGTAAGCTTTCGATAAAAAAAAAAACAGTATAATCATCACGAATCTTAAACAAAAGTTGTCTCTAAATCACAATCTTTGGGGAACCAAAACGTGGGAGAGGGTCTGAGTTATCAGATGCATGTGCAAATGTGGAGGACAAAGACAATTTTTCATGTACAGTGGACCTTGCCAATTTCGATCCTCGTGACTCACACTTGTTTCTTTCTTTTCTTTTCTTGGACCATACCATCCTGATTTTTTTTTCTTTCTAGCGGTTGCTTTCATTAATTGTGTTCATAGAAGAAATTTATCTTAGAAATACAGTTTTATAAGTACATTTGATACATTAGAATTTTATAAAATAACTTTTCTTACATACAACTCAAGAATTATTTCCATTTTCAACTTCTACGATGTCGTAAGAGTACTTGTTTGCTCGATCTTTAACTATTTAACAATTATCATCATATATTTTCATAAAAAAAACTTTGGTTAAGAAAACAACTATAAATTGTTGCGTTGTAACATTGTGCATTCACATTTTTTTGTCATGTAATCTAATGGTTAGAACTTACACATTTAAATATGAAGGAAATGAAGTGCTTGGAATTCGAACCCCTACTCTTACATATAATATGCAATATCTCTATCAACTAATTATGAATATCTGACTTTTGTTAGCATTGACTCTTATTTTAACCATTTGAACTGATATGCCATGATGGTATTCAATTTCATCTTCAATGTGATGTCGTTAGCGTAAACTAATACATGATGTTTCGTTGGCTTGGGAAAAGCAAAGAAACCGTGATTCTCGGAAGTATCCATTTAGAATCAGATCATGGCTTTCTTATAGGAATATTTTTGTTATTTATAGAGATTATAAAATTTTATCCTAAAATATTATCATCCATGCTATCGGTTGGTAGGAACAACGCATAATATATATATAGGGCCGTTACTAAGGAGGTGCAAACAACTCTATAAAGCTTGGCCTCCCCAATTTTGGGGCCCAAAATATTTTTATTTTGATATATAATGCCTCGAAAGTATAATATATACCAATAACATTGTATTTTTTCAAAGGTGCACCCCAGTGGTAAATTTGTAGTGTTTTGCATGTTGTTTCCGGTTCAACACCAGGAGTGGTAGTTTTTTCAAATTTTTTAATTGTATTTTTTTTTCAAGCATGATAGAATCTCTTTTAGGCCTAATTTTTTTCTTATTTTTTAGTGCACTCGTAATTTTTAGCATATACTTGTCCTATAAAATCGCAAAGTTCTAACAACAAACGTTATAATTATTCTCTAAAATAATAAAATAAAAAACATTATAGTTTTTTTTTCTCTTCTTAAAAAAATGTATTTTTTTGAGGGGCTTAATTTTACTAAGAGAGCCGGGCCTCTAGTTTCACAGGAACGACCCTGAATATATGCAAGGTTCGGGTTCAAACCCCGTCCACCTCCAAAAAGGACGGATCAAAGATCTTTTTTAGGAATGATATTTGTACAACCATTTTATAACAATTTTGATGACAACTTTCTCTCTCATACTCATATTATATTTTTACTTTCTCTCCCTATTACTTTGACTTTCGTGCTAATACATACTATTGTTTGTAAAAACATGGTTGTCTATTTGGTTATCAAGCAAATAGATGTTCAAATAACACTACTTTTTTTTTTTTTTGGACTAATTTTGTTTACATCAGAATTTTCCTAATTACACTTCACGTATTTCTGATTACACCCTAAAATGACAAAATTACTCTTAAATAAAATTTTATTTTCAAATTCACTCATTCACCAAGAAAATTAAAGCCTCATCCTTCTTTCCTCTTCCAAAACTCAGTCTAAATAGGTCATGTAAACTGAGTTTAAGTGTACATACTAAAAATTAAATTTTGCTTTAACCTCTTCAACCTTGTTTAATGATTCTACGGAATCTTATTTTAAATATGTACATGTAAGCTCAGTTTAAGTAGGTTTTGTAAACCAAGTTTACATAAACCTACTTAAACTGAATTTAAGTTAACGTCGACAATGTAAATTAACGTTAACGTCTGTGCATTGCACCATCAAATAATCGTCATTGTGCAATGCATAACATATCAACGTTGAACAACAAGAAAAAAATTGAAACTCTAGCATCATTGAAAAAGAAGAAGAAATTCACTTACTTATATGCAATCGAGTATCGATGAAAGTTGTGAAATCCCAATACTTCAAAATGGATGACATATCGTATCCCCTGCGTATCCTGCACCGATATCTGTTTGATACTTTCCGATACGTATCAGGAGAGTATTTGAAGATTAAATTTAATTTTTTAAGAAAATAATTATCTGATACTTCTCGATACATATCAGGAGAGTATCCGATAATCATCCTGCACTGATACCTATCTTGATACTTCCCAATTAATGTTAACTAAAATAACTTAACTCTTGAGTATTGATGTGTTCTTTTTTGGATATAGTGCTTCTTTTTTGGATCGATATAGTTTAACACTAACAATGTTCCTTTTGGATATAGTATAGCACTGATAGTGCTCTTTTTGGGATACATTGTGTATGTAATTGACTAATTATCACTCTCTTATTCGTCAATATTATTTATGTTTATGTTGATGTGCTACGAGCCTATGACTGATTTTATTTTTGAGGGAATATGACTGGTTTCTTTTGTTTGTTAATATATTTGCATATTAGAAAAACGGTTATAATTATATAGTACATTTAATTATATAATTTTTTTTAACGTATCGCAGCCGTATCGTATCTTGATTTTTGAAATTTTTCCGTATCGACGTATCAGTGTAGTATCGTATCTCGTATCCGGGCTTCACATGATGAAAGATGTTTTGATTCACTCCTCAATCTTCTTAAAAATTATCTTATAAATAAAATTAATGTTAATAACATAATAAGAGAAAAAAAAATTATTTCTTATTTTTGGGTGTTATTGCTATATCCTTAATCATAAGGACAACCATGGAAAATTTGACTCAAAGTCAAACAAGAAAACTTTGGATATACTCTACTACCTCATAGGCATACAGAGAGTATACACTCGTTGGTCCCCCGGTACAGTTTTAAGAAAGTCGGGTTTAGATCCCAATAATTAATAGATATTACCCTCCTTACATCTTCTAAAGAAGAAAAAAAGATTCAAAGTATCCCTTACCAAGAGATGTGATACCAAATTTTCCCAAGGAGTTCCACAAAACAGATAACTTGGATTTCAAGGAAACCAAGGACATTGCACCCTTAGCCCATATGACACGACATGGAGATAGCAAAACAATCACCCTTTAAGCATGGTTTAGGCAGATGACTGAAAAATATATTGCAAAAGTTGTTCAAAACCTCAACAAACGTTATTTGTTATTCAGGATTTGTATTTGGTGTAGTTTTGGATGGGATTGCCTGATCTAGTTCATTGCAAACTATAAACTTCCAAGTTATTAATGGTATTCACATTATTTTGGTAACAAAGGTGGTGGTAGGTATAGAGGTTGGAAGTTACCTACGGGTGAAGGAAGAAAAAAAGTGGCGGCCTTGTGAATACTGTAATGATCTTTTTACCTCTAGGCATCACTTGAAACATAAGAGGTTTAAACTATTAGTGATGGATGAGGAGGCAAGAAAGCCAATACACCATGCAAAAATAATAACACAAGAGATGAAATTGGTTGATTATGGTGACCCTTACCATTTTTTTGATATGGAATTGGCTAAGAAACTGAGGTATAAAATGGAATTTGTCATATCAATGACACCGTCAAAAAGAAGGGGTACAAGGTTGAAGGTACCATATAGTAGTAGAGCTTTTACTGGAAATTGCAAAAATTTAAAGATACTAGACGTGTGGTGGTGTTACCTTTAGAATGTGGAGATTTGATTTTAGGAGTTTGATGGGTATACAAATTATGGCATAGCTTATGGGGCTTTTCTTACACCAAGTATGCTTCAAAACCCAACAGAAAAAACATCCAAAGATTTAATCCATTGATTTTGATTGCGATTTTACGATTCATACAAAATCGCAGGATTTTAAAGGGTTTTGAAGAATTTCGTTCACTTTTGCAGTCATTTATAAATAAATATTTTGTGGACTTTAAACAGAGTCATATATGACCAAGGTAATCAGAACCGGACCGGACATTAAACCGGTGTTCTCATGGGTTCAAGGTTTAAAGGTTGGACCGGGGTTCGACCGGGGTTCAACCGGTAATAATTAAAAATATATATTTACTATGAATAAAATATATAAAGCAATAATAGATAAAAATTACATAAATTTTTATAGTTTCTTTTTTTTTTTTAAAAAATAAATGTTTGTAGTTTCATACTATTAAAAAATAAATTCCACATCAAATATCTTAAGTTAATACCGTAAATAAAGTCATTTTGTTCGTATTCTTTTTCTTTTTTGAGTGATCTTTGTTCGTGGTCTTAGTAGCATTAATCTAAAATATAATGTTTTGTAGTACAATGATTAATATTATAAATGATAGATGAATGCTAGGAACACTTACTTTTTTATTGGATGAAATGAATGTATGTCCCACCATTTTGTTTGGGTTCAATTTTCAAAGTATAGATTCACAATGATTTAAACCAATAAGAAAGTGAGTATTAGAGAGGATGTTCAAAAGAGAGCGTCGTTAGCATTGATAAATACATTTTCTTCCACCGGTAGCAATAAATTTTGGAATATTTCTTCTTGATGAGATAGTAGTAATATTTTTATTGGAACTTGATATATTTGAATGGAAATGTTAGTTACCAAGGAAATAATAATTTCTATTCAGGATTTCACAGCATACCAATATGTTTTCCCACTAGTTGAACCGAAAAGCCTATGACACCATTGTCTCTTCACTTCTTTACCATCTCTCTTCTTTCTTATCATGTCTTCTTCGTTAAAATCAACTCTTCTTCCTCATATTTCACCTTCTAAAGTTCCGATATTCCCCCCACTTATTCAAGCATTGCACATACACTGATCCTCTCATCTCCCTATAAACTTATGGAAAGAAGATTTCTGGTTTTTCAAAGAGAAAAAATGATGAATGAGGTTCAACATGAAGAACCGGCCCACCCGCCGGTTTTCCCGGTTTTTCCGGTTTTCACCCGGTTTTCCGGTTTACTGTCTGGTTCCACTACAAAGCGGTTTTGAGGGCTAATCGAACTGGAGATAGGTCCGATTCCCGGTTAAACCGGTTGAACCGACCGATCAGGTCCGGTTTTAACAACCTTGTATATGACTATATACAATTTATAACATATGTTTAACATTATCTTTCTTTTGGTAAAATCCATCGATTTTGATTGCGATTTTACAATTTCTTATATCAATTCTACAAAAGTAGTTGAGTAAAATCCTTTGATTTTTATTGCGATTTTACGAGTCTCAATTTTGTTATTCCCTTTCGACCTGAAGTAAAGTCCGATTTTGACTGTAATAATATTCTCAAACCACCAATTACCTACTTTGATCTTTACACACCATTTGACGATTCATTATTTCAATTACTAATTCAAGGCATGGTAGAACAATTATAACTATTGCAATATTAGTGGTTATTAGTGTGGAGTGGATGGAGCTTGTTACACTTTTCCATTTCTGGCAGCAGTTGCTTTTAGCATCCATAAAAAGTATATGGTGTGAGTTTATATGATAATGATTAATGTGGTTGCTGCCTTATTTTTTTTTGTCAGGTAGCCGGGCCAAAATTCACGTTTTTCAAAGTAAATAAGTGGAATGTCTGAGGTTCAAAACTCAACCCCTACATATAACAATGCATGTTTCTGCCAACTGAGCTACGCTCACGGGGACTGTAGCTGCCTCAATAATTGAAAGGTATGAATGGTTTTGCAAGTTCCCTTTAGTGAAAATCTAGTATTTAAATTTGGGAACTATGATTTTCTGTTTTAGTATTTTGGGATCTTAAAGGGTGTTTTCAATTGCCTCAGTGGTGCGGTTCTGAGCATAGTTATAGTCCAATTTTTAATGAATTACAACTCCAAGCTACAAGTGTTGCCTAGTACAGTTAGGAATAATTATAAGGGTTAATATAGGTTTACCTCTTGTAATATTAGCGATTTTCGGTTTACTCCACTTTAAAAAAATTTGTTTAGATTTCAACCCTGTAATTTGATTTTTTATTTTATTTTGGATTTTCATGACATCAAATTACAAAATTTAAGGTAATTTCGCCCCTTGTAATTTGAGAGAATTTCGGTTTACTTCTTGCCATATCATCGATATTTCAGTTTACTCCTTGCCATATCATCGATTTTGTACAGTCAAAATTCATGAAGGTTCAAAACCAAAAATCTTCAAATTACAGGGTTGGAATCTAAACAATTTTTTTTACATGGGGTAAACCGGAAATCACTAATATTAAGGTGGGTAAACATGTATTAACCCTAATTATAATCTAGTTTTGATTAGCAAAATTTAGAATGGACTATATACCAAAGAGGCCTCAATGTTCAAATCCATTGTTTCCCATATCAGTTTAAAGATTCAAAATTTGTTCCAAGTGCCCCTGTTGAAGCTATGTCAAAAATATTATGTTCGTGGTTGTTTTACATAGGGAAATTATTGACAGGGGAAGTGTTCATGTTCCAAATCTTTATATCTAATCTTTATATCTAATCTTTATTAACATAGCAACCCTAATTGCAAACCCTAAACCTACTTAATTTTGGCTCCAATGCATATCAACCGTTGATTACAAAGTAAACTCATCTACACACATTCCACCTAAATGAACTAACATGAATGCAACCTTCTATTGCATTGCATTAAATTCTAAATTTGATTTCCAAAGCCTACCCCTCTTTTAATATTCTCCTTCTTGGATACGCTAGAAATTCTCCTTCTGTTGATTGGAATTGTACAAGCAATCAAAACAGCTTGAGTATTCCAAAATCATCCTTCTTAATTTACCAAAATCTCATTCTTAACAAAAATTTGACATTTTTATGTATTCTCTCTAAACACCCAGTTCTATTGTGTAGTTTCTCACTCATAGAACTTCTTCATTCTTCTTATTCTTCATTTCCCTTGCCCCTTTTTCTAAAAGGATTTTCAAGTTCTTTTTTTCTTTGGAACCGATAAAATGGGTTTACCAGTTTGGATTTATTACATGAGATTCTGATGTGGTGGTTGTATTTACATCTTTGATTGTATTGAATGAAAGGATGTGTATTGGCAACTGAGTGATTCATCTCAAGGTATTTGTTCTTACACGAAATTCAGATGTTTAATTGTAAAACCTTTCTTTTGCCCCATATAATTACTTAGATTTTAATTTTGGATTTTGTATTAAGAGCAAACCTTTCTTTGAAAAAATTGGATGTATCACTCTTTAAAAATTTCTAATGCAAGTTTGTTTACATGTCAAGTATCAGCAACATTGTGTGCTTGAGGTTTAAATGCATATTATAAACTTAATTTATCAAAGAACAATGACGAGTGCTTGGGCAAAATGTTGTCATTGTTTTCAAAACCACTGTATGAGACGGGGAAGCGTTCTGAACCCATGGTCGATGGTTACGTTGGTTGTCGGTGGTTACGGAGGTGGTCGGTGGTAAGTGCATCTCATCTTTTCTAATTCTGCTATTCATATAAGCTTCATAGTCTCATTTTGTTTTGCCTTCCTCTCTACTTGCTAACAAGCTTCAATTTTGTTTTAATATTATGAAGTTTTGGCTGCAATTTTTTTTTTTATATGTTGAAAGGGACTTATATTATTGCTCAAATATGTTCTTTCTGATCTCAATTATTCTACTGAAGCATGTATGATGATTGACAATTCGTGTTTTTTTGGTGCTCCTATTTTTCTGATGTATATGGAAAACCAAGGCACTGAGCTTTTAAAAGTCCCAGCTGCCAATTGTATGGCTTGGTTTGAAAAGTCCCAGCTGCCAATTGTTTTGAAATTTGTAGAATGAATCGGTTGTTCAGGTATTGAAATTTTAGGCCGAAGAAGTGACGTGCAAAATGAGTGAGCTTACAGTTACAAAACTATTTTGGGTTGAATTTCTCAGTTAGAGTTCTTTGATGCTAAGAGTATCTTTATGGTAATGGTTTTTAAGTTTTTAATTGAAAAACTGTGCATTTTGTTTTCTTATTTAATCCATCTTCTTG
>Ga0228711_1006911_pt1 | contig 16671 bp, 9 predicted proteins | sample MedpolnodulmetaG_2_FD_177996 | JGI IMG/M metagenome (GOLD analysis project Ga0228711, IMG submission 177996) | Root nodule microbial communities from Medicago polymorpha collected in Santa Monica, California, United States - brown nodules | ecosystem: Host-associated > Plants > Roots > Nodule...
ATTTTTTTTTTTTGAAAGCTATAGGCGTACTGAAAATATTCTATTTGTTTCAATGGGTCTATTTGTTAGTCAAGTCAACCTAATTTTTCCACATGCCCCGGGTATTAAATTTCTTTTTCGTAGGAAACACCTTAAGATCATATGCATAGTCCCAAGCGACAAATGCAACCTTCCACATCTGAAATCCCAAGGCAGAGCATTCTGGCATTGCTTCTGCCTCTTGGACTGAAATTTACCACAAACTACTACTGCAAGGTTGCCGTAGAATATGTGCGCTAAATGAGTAAAAACAATAAAATTAGAAAAGAACTAGACCACGGGTCCTGTCGAATGTAATAAATACCAATAATTTAGATTATAAATATTCATTAGTTAAGAGATATGGTGGAATGAGAAAAAATTTACTACCCTTAAAAATAGAACCAAAAACATTCATATGAGAAATTTTTTACTACCCTTAAAAACAGTACCAAAAACATTCATAATTTTTGAGAATCAGTTGCATACGACATTAATCATCATTCATTACGAAATACTTCTCTATAAAGGGCTGCAGTGCCTGCAGTATTTATAGAGGGCTATTCTAGCATTTTGCTGGCTTGAGCCAAGGCCTGTTAGCCAGCCTGATTTTGGTCGAGCCATATCAGTGGGCAAGCCCCAATTTCTGAATTATATTGTAATGCAAAGTAAAAGTGGATTTCTTCCATCATATTGCAACTTACATAGATGTCAAAAGGGAGCCTCTAGAGATTCATCCCAAACTTCTGCACTTCCATTAGAAACATCCTCTACATCTTCTTCCATTGAAAGCCTAATATATTCTCTGTGAGCAAAGCGATCCCACTCCGTCAATGTTGGGTTCTCGCGCTCCTGTTCACACATGACATACACCAAAGAGGTCAAACCTAGCCAACAAGAGCCAATCATAATGACTAAACAACATAAAAACCTCTATTGAATATTCATGCACCTGGCGAATCAAAAATGGGTCACGAGTTTCAAAGGCCATGAACTTGTTTAGATTGAACAGGATATTGAAAACACTTCCCGAGAGTTTACCACCTTTCAGGTCACGCAGAGTGATATAGCTTTCGTTCTGCAGAATGAAGAATTTAATTTAAAATTCAGAAAGAAAAAAGAAAGATATCGTATAAAGTTTAAGTAATGATATGAAATCAAACAAATGACAAAGAAAGAGGGTAAAAAGGGAGGAACCAAAAATGCATATTGGAATATGTCATCTTCCATGACAACAAACGAACTTTCTAACTGCTTAGTAGAATTGCATCATTTTCCACCTAATGTGACTTACCAACAACACAATAAAAAATTACACAAACAATCAATAAAAGGAAGATTGAAAAACAAACCTCAGATCTAATCATGTCAATTATCTGGCACAATATATCCTCAAAAAGCACAGGTTCTTGAGCCATGCACTCCATTCGATGCAGTTGCTCCTCATAAAAAAATTGCAGTTCATTCCGTGTTAGGACTCCGTTCCCATCCAAATCAACACACTTAAACCTAATCATGACAAAGTCAAAGTCAACATCTAATAAGGGCATGTTTGTGGGCATGGTGAAAAATAGAGGGAAGTGAAAAAAACTGCAAACATGGAAAGGCTTTTTCAAAAATAAACATGAAAATGCATCAAATGTTCAACTTTCTTTCATTTCTTCCATGTCTACCTAGAAGCTCAAATTTTTAGATAAATCCACCTTTGCTGTCTTACTTAGAACTGTGCCTTTTGCTGACGCTCCTCTCAAGCATACTACCCAATTGCACAAAGCTTATGATATCATACTCACTGCTCTTTAAGACACTAGTGAATTGGTAGATGGGAGACCATGCTTTTCGAAAAAAATAGTTTGGATGTGTGTTTAATTCAAAAGTTATTTAAAAGAACAAATTAGGAGATTGTTATATGCCAATATGAGGTGAGTTTTTATTTCTTTCTGGTTTTTGTACTTTGAAGTAGTTGAAAATAAGGAAACAACATAAGGAAACTGTTGGCAATAACTGCACTAGAATACAAAATGTTGTTGCTCCTTTATTTCCTTTCAAAAATGAAATAATCCAAAACAATTTAAGTACATCATATCTGAAAACTGTTATTTCCAGAAGAAAAAAAATTAAATTAGAATGTTATTTCTATAAAAACTGTTACTTCTAAAAAAACTGAAACTTTGCACTTCGCTTAGGGTGAAGTTTCAGCAACAAAATTTATCGTTTGCATCCCAACTTTCTCTCTCTCAGATAACTATGGACTAGTGTACATGCATATGCACAGTCCAAAGCCTAAATCAAATAAAACATGCTATACCCATGCCTAAAATAAATCCAGGGACATATTAACGGAGGGGACAAACTAACAAATGAAATCAGAAAAATACATGGGAAACAAAATACCAATACTCAAGACTTGGGTCAGATGATTTATCCTCTTCTGATAGTATGAAATAAACAAAATCTTCATATCCCATCTTTCCCTCAACTTTACTAGTAAACTTTCTTGGAACCTGAGATAATAGAGTCCAAATATGAGTTATCAAAAAATGATCTGATAAATCAAATAAAAAAGTGGACAGACTGTATCTAGCTCTGAAGACATTTGTAGTCAGATCATAAGATAAAAGCAACACATAATATTGTTATCTACACCAACCTGAGAAAATATTCTATCGACAATTCGATAGGTAAGTGCATGGTTTCCATATCTGATAAGATTTTCTTTGTCTATCAAGAAATCATGATCTGTATCCAGCTCCCAAAACTTGCAGTATATAACATAAAAGTGCTCATAAGAGAAGTATCTGCAGATAATATTAAGGAAAGGCAAAATCGGTTACTGCATTTCGATATAAGTATATTGAGTTCATTTGAGAAAGAAAGAAACCAAGGTCGCTTATTGAAGTTCATGGTAATGACATTTTCAATCAGTATATCTACCTCAAAACCTTGTTGATGTCTTCTTCTTCATCGGCATGCTGCATTGCATCAATAATATTTCCACGCTTCAGCTCCCTCAGGGTAAGACGACCATTTCCTGATCTATTGATGTAGTAATATATTCTATATATCACGGTTTCAGCTGGCCCATTGAAAAAGCAAGTACATGAGAACATTGCACCACTGACAAAGAGTGAAGACTAGTATTGAGTGTGAAAAGTGTAAAGATGATTAACAAATGGAGTTGGCAGAAAAGTGGGTTGGCTAGGTAGGAGAAAAGTCAATGGTTAAAGAGCATCTAGTATATGCAACCAATGACCACTGCTTTGAAAGGTGGAGTAGCGTGTTACGTTTTGTAGGAAAAAAATGGATAGATACATGACAGCAACCAACAAAATACAGAAGAATTTTTTTTTTTTGAAATATATGCATGAAATACATAATCAATGTCAAAGATTGTGCACAAGAATCCATTAAGAAACTTGCACCCTGGCTTAGAGCACCCCACACCCTTTTTTACTTTCCAAAAATATCAAATACGTATAACCAGAGGAGGATAATCTTGTTTTCAACAAAACGTATAAAACCATAAATAATTATCCGAAGTCGGAATCCATTATTAGGGTCAAATTAAGAAACCAAGATTTACTTAACCCTAATAATGTGAAGTTGGAATGAACCTAGCACAGCAAACAACTCTCCTAGGGCATGGAATGTCTAACTTCTCAGTCAGAATCTTGACAGTAATGCCTGTTAGATTTCCATTAGAAACCAAGTAAATCTGCACACTGCCAGGAAACTGCTGCATTTTAAACTTAACGCCTCCATTATTTGGGTCAAATTAAGAGAAAAGATAGTTCAGTGAACCTAGCACAGCAAACAACTCTCCTAGGGCATGGAATGTCTAACTTCTAAGTCAGAATCTTGACAGTAATGCCTGTTAGATTTCCATTAGAAACCAAGTAAATCTTCACACTGCCAGAAAACTGCTGTATTTTAAACTTAACCCTTCATAACAAACCATCACAAACTGCTCTAAGGTAGAGGGACACATTCAGTGCCTTGTAATAACCCCCAAAGTGTTTTTACGAAACCGAGTATAGTGAGAACCTCAAGTTCTTTTTCTAATTCCTACAATTCGATGAACCTCTAAATGCACAGCTATAGCAAAGATGGAAGACAAACCATATCTCTCTTGAAACTCAGGTGTGCTTTGCAGGAACTCCAGCCCGGGATGAGTTGCCAAAAGCTCACGTAGTATAGGTTTAAAATCATCCTGATATCAATTATAAAAAGATGGGTGTGATTATAATATCAAAGCCAAGGTTAACAATAAATTTGACAATAAAAAGGTAAGTCATTTACTATCAAATGGGAATTGAATAAATGATATATTTGATAGATTTCATCAGGCCATAACGGAATGTAATGTCAAGGCGACGAGAAATAAATGAAATGGAAAGCAGAAAAGAAAAAAGAAATAGAAGCAACAAACCTGAGCTAGGTGATTGAGTTGTGGTTGCTTTAAAATTGTGTATATTTGGGTCGCTATATCCCTCGTCAACATGTTTCCATTAATCCAATAATCAATAAATGCTTTCCTACAGGAACATTACATCAAACATCAAAAGATTAAATGATTTCCTACAGGAACATCACATCAAAAGATTAAAGCATGAGTATTAAGAAATAATAATTACAGTGAACAAGACCATTAAATTATAATCCTTATAGTATGGGAAGGGAAGGGAAGTGTTAAGCAAGTTTACTTTATTAATAATAATAAATAAGATCTTTCAAGCAAGAAATTCATTGGCATACTGCCCAATTGAAATGAAACAGCTATTTGCAAAACTAACTTCTTGTTTAGCACCAAGTACAGCAGGCCCACAAAGACACACTCAGCCAAACCGTGTACAGAACCATTTTTTTTCAGGGCATTTCTTTCGTTCCACCAAATTGCCTCTATATTTTAATTGATGGTTTCTTTGTTTACATCCCTGGACAGTAAGGTGTCAGATATTGTATTGTGGTCATATGTCTTATTACAAAGAACAGAGTTAACAGAAGGAGAATGTGAAGGAAAAAAATGTAATGTTCTTTCTAATTAAAATTACTCTGACAAACTTGACAATCTTTAGCGAAGGTTTGTTAGTAAAATCTATTTAACATTGACAGTTAAAGAAATCAACGTTGCGTGTGCTTTAGCCATGTTTGTTAATACTGAAGAAAAAGAAAGTGCGGAAAAAGTTGAAAATATTTAGTTCAGGGACTAGATCAAAACTTTTTAGTTTCAACAGTCTCCTCAACACAGCGCTATTCAGTTTTTGAATGATACTGCCACTGTTCCTATGTGTAAGCCCTTTTGGCCAATGCACAAGAATTAAGAGAAAAAAAAGTTTACATTAAATTTGTCAACAATATACATTCTCTTACCAAAATTATTAAAAGAGTGAATCCACTCACTCAAGTTCAACTAGCATACCCTACACTACATGTATGGGATAATGTCCCTTGTCACAAAATGCAACTAACTGACCAACATTGTGCCTATTGATGAATCTATAATAAACCCTAAATTTATAAATAGATTCATCATTCATTGTAATTTGTAATCATTCAATGATTGAATACAATAACAAATTCATAATATACCACTTTACATTCTCTCTAGAATAGTTTTAGATTTCTAATAGAAATTGTTGGTCTTTATTCACTTCATTTAACTAGAGGTATTTTTGTGAGAAAAAAAATTAATGTACCATATAATTTGAAGAGGGCCTTATCAAAAGGGACATGAAAATTTTGCAAAAGGGTTCTTACATATAGGGACAGAGGTGGTAATAGTTTCCTTTTTTTTCTTTAATGTGCCCCTTCATTATTAAATGACAATTCCTTTACTACACCGCCAAGATGTCAAATGGGAATCTTTTTCAGAATTCTGAATTCAATATGTACAAAATTATTAAAAGTTTTGCCACTAAAGGTTCAATATTAAACTTAAGATGTGAAGTTTTCCAGATTCACACACTCACATAACTTCAATATGAATGTCTAATTTCAAGCAATTTCTAAATCAGGGATAAAGGCGTAGTATATTCCTAAGAGTACTTCTCCTTTCTGAATAATCACTTAATCAGTAATACTATTTAGTATTAGCACACAACAAGTTTTATGGTATTTCAGGCCGTTGGCATCTAGAAATAACCTATGTTATTAAATGGCGGCGTTATAGCACTATAGTGTAATGGAATTTAAACCCACAGACCGCTATTGTTGCACAATATTCTATCTAGTACAACATTTTGTCAAATAGCACCTATAGCAATTTTGCATAGCAGAATTTGAACAACCCATTATTTTCCGCGATCCGTAATTGACAACACTTGAGACAACAACCTATTAACCATCCAAACAACTAAATTTGGGTACCACCATTCATGGAACAGAGAAGTATGAAAGTTGTGCTACAAAAGTTTAAAGTGCAAACCTTGTCACAATACCAGCTCCATTTTCAATCTTTCTGTAAAGAGCTGTGGAAAGAAAAGATGGCAGCTTGCATACTTCCTTGGTAACTGACTTAAATTCTGACATACCATAGAAAAATGAAAATCAGAACTGAGCTATTATTACAACTCTTTTGTATGTTACAGAGTGAACTTTAATCACTTTTTTTCTCCTGGAAACGTTTAAAATAAGTTAATTTTACTCAAAATCAGGAGGGCGTGTGATTGCTTAAACAGCTAAAGTGTGCTGCTAATTGGGAAAAAAAATTCCCGAGTTAGCAACCAGCCTATCAGGCTATAACCCATTTATGAGCAATATCTTACCATGTATCTGCAGACCATGCAAGTGATCAGGGAATAACTGGTCAACTCTAAGCAAGCATTGTTCTTTCAGTTCATTGGGAGGAGGAGGTCCATTCTGAAAGTAGAACTGCAAGCACACAACTACTTGTTACAAACATGAACGTAAAATGAAACAGGGTGAGCGAGGGCAAGAATCGACAAACACCACACCACACACGCGCGCATTTAGCAGACGAGGCACAAAAAAAAGTATCATGAAATAAAGATTTTAGGAAAACTGGGCAGCTGTATGTACTGGGATTAATATGAATGATTTGTTGCTAGTTCACACAGTCTTTTATGAGTATTGGCTGTGTCCTATTTGGTAGTAATAGCATTGGCATCAGCAAAAATAAGGAGGGAAAAGTTTTTTGTGGCAATGTGCAGTCCTTTGGTGCATATGCCTGGAGCATAATGCTGGCACATTAAGTGTGTCTTTTAGCTCCACAATTAGCTACGGAAGAGGAGTCTATGAATGGCATCAATTCTGTGTTCTGATAATGATTATTTCAAGGAAGGTTCCATTTCATTACCACATAGAGATTGGGTAACTTAGTTGTATCTTTTTTAGGCTAAAAATCAATTCACCTTCTCTGATTTATTTTACACTTTTAGTTTTGGAGCATATCATATCCTCCTTTTAGATGTAGTTATAGTGAGTTAACCTTTACTATCATATAAAACATTAAGCAAACATATCGGACGAGCCTCACCTGAGGTATAAGTTCTTTAACCGGCTCGCTAACAACTTTTAAAGGAGAACCCAAATTAGAAGGGCCAACTCTATGTTTCACTATGCGAGGAGAACCAGATGAACTTCTAGGTGAAAGAGGTGGTGCAGTGCCAGCAGGAAACATAGAAGGCAAAGAATTGCTCAAAGCATTTGGACTCGAGCAATTCCCCGGGACATTCAACGGAACACCAGACTTTGCATCATTTAGCAATGATGTTACCTACACAAAAGAGCCAGTTAGACGCGAATAAAATCACAAATACACGCATCATATTTGTAGAAGAAACTGAAGAATAAAAAAACAAAAATGCATCTATTTGATTACTAAAATATTTCATTCACCCACTTCAAGTATCATCAATACATTATACATCGTTCATAGCACTTGGGAGAGTAGACATCAAGAGTTTAATATAGTCCTTCTAATAGCAAGAATAAACTACAATGACTACTCTGAAGATTAGAGACAGAACGAGAGCAACGGATAAAAGTTCAAATTCATGACTTCCTATGTTGTCAAATAGCGGCTGTAGCGTAGCAGAATTCAAGCAGGCTACTATTGTTCGACAATACAGTATGCGATTAAGTATAAAGTGTTGTCAAATAGCATCTACAGCAGCTTTGTAGCTTAGCGGAATTTAAAATACGGCTATTTTCTGCAATCTGTGATTGACACCATTTATTACTCAATGAATATGGTGAGGATATCTAGGAAAAGTTGTTGCATTCTCACTTCTCATGAGATAGATGCACAGAATCCCATGATGATGGCTATCTTTTATTGACATAATAATATAAACAATAATTAATGCACATCCCACACAAATCTTGTGGGTTTTACTACTATTCAATGCTGTCAATAGCGGAAGTGGATTGTTAAAATTCCTCTATGCAATAGGGCTAGAGCGCCGCTATTTGACAAGATTTTATACTAAGGGTGCATTTGATCGGTTAAAAAGTAAGTAATAGAACAACACAACACAAGGTAGAACAGCACAAGACAAACTTTTGTGGTATGGTCTAAATTCCATTATGCTATAGCTGCTATTTAATAACAGTGCTAATGATTACTACAATTAAGCACTTAAATGAACACTACTAATAATTATTAATCCATTATTAATATCCAACGGTAACCGTTCCATTGATTGAATGAATAAATAAATAAACAATAAGATCCAAATGAAGAATATAACGATAACAATAACAATAAATTGATTTAAAAAATAATAATAATAATAATATAGAGAATGAAGAAGCATGATACCAAACGATTGGTTTCGGGAAGCGAAAGCCAGTGATCGAAAAGTGTCTGAACGAAGGTGGTGTGAGGCTTGAGAGCCAAAGAAGAGACTTCTGGAAGCTGCAACAATTCAACATCCAACGACGCCGCATCGTTAACTACTGCCTCCTCCATGTTCATCAAAAATGAATCGTGGATTCAATATTTGAATGCGTTTGGATCCAAAACGCGTGAATTGGAATGTGAATTCAGCACGAACCCTAGATCTGAGCAATTTTATGCAGAGATCCACACGATGATGATGATTATGGAAACAAAAATAAAAATAATAAAAGTGTCGATACTCGGAAAAAAAAAATACTAACAAAAAAGAGATTGATGTGTTACGTTTACGTTGCTTGTTTATTTTTTGTTTATGTGGATTTTTTTTTATTTTATTTTTAGAAAAAAAATGAAATACTCCAATCAAAATCCAGTGACACGAAAATGAATTGAAATTATAGGACTTTATTTCTAGCGGTGACACGTGGCTGCGTGTGGATGCAATATTCAGGATCCAATCATCAGTTTGTAACATCTTTGATAGTGTGCATTTTAGTCAACTCCACTTCCATATTTCGACTTTGGATTGTGTTTCTTTCAACTTTAGTACAAGTAAGTGTTTGTTTCAATTTCTTTATGGAGAGATTTATATTTATATTTTTTTCGGATAAATTAGCAAAATTATTATAAACTCACACAATAATAGAGGTGTCAGAATTCGATGTTTGGTCGTGACGTTCGAACTGATAGTTTTGTCAGTTGAGCTAAGATTTGTGAACATTTATTATATCTTTATTTATTATTTATAAAACACAAGTTTTTATGAAATAATTTTTTCAATTAGGTATTTTCTTTTTTATTGTTGTGAAACCTAAATGCAAATATTAATTTTTCAAGTTTTGTGAAACATGGGTAGTCAATAAATACTTCATCAGTGTTTTTAACGTTGTTATGTATTCAAGTCGTATTCGAACTCGTGGTCTTAGTTAAGATAGAAGATATATATATCATCTCATCTAAACATTATTGGGTTTATGAGATATATTTCAGATAATCTAAATGTTTTCTAAAAGGATCGTGAATATTTCAGATAATCTTAATGCCTTTTTTTAAAAGAATTCATTAAAAAAATAGAAATACAAATTAAATTACATGTGAGAGTGAATACGTCAATTTTTATACAAAAGTTGTCTATTTTAATTTTTTAAATAATGTTAAAATGATTATGCATAACAACGTTGTTTAATTTTTTAAATAATGTTCGAATGATTATGCATAGCAACGTTGTGTCATCTACGTCTATGAATGTTGTTTTTCATATGATTGATTTTGTCATCTAAAAAAATTAACGGCGCAACCTGTTGCCCATTTGTTTTTCATTCATGTGTAAATATAATAAACTCTTGTGATTATCATGAGGGCATTTGTTAGCAATTATCTTCTTTTAATTGCATCAAAAAACAAAAATAAGATCGACTACTTTTCCTTCTTTTTTTTGGTACAAGATGAGGCCAAAGCCCAAGTCCATAATATCGACTACTTTTCTTTCTCTTTTTGGTACAAGAAGAGGGGAAAGCCCAATACCACTACAACTATTATTTAATTAATTTTTTTATAAGCAAATGTTAGTTGTTAGTGAATTGTTAGAGGGGAGAAACAAATATTAGTTTACAAGGATCGAACTCGGGTCCTGTTTTGACTCAAAAGTTAAAGATCATTGTTTCAAGTCATAATCAATTTTAGAAGAAAAATCAATCATACTTAAAAGCAATCAAACATGTCAAAATTAATTTCATATCTAAAAAAAAAAAAAATTAGCTAGTCGTAAAAGAAAATCCAATACTTTAAGTTACATTGGGCCATTATTATTGTTAAAAATGATATATTTATATCACATTTATGTAATGATAATCCCAAAATCAACTACTATTAATAAATTATCTAAAAAACTACCATTAACAACTAACTTCAATCGGATATTCCCTGGCTTGGTCGATATATTAGAGAAGGTTACTTACTATGTTCACATTTATAAGTAAAAAAGTATTTTCTAGATTCATTCGTCTGTATATAGACCAAATATATTATATATTCAATAAACCAAAAAAATACATTTTTGCTTGTAAATATGATCAAAGGAGTATTCAGTAAAAAGTGATTCTACAAGACACACAAAAAAAAAAGCCAATATTCTTTTTGAGCTAAAATAAAAGTAAAAGATGTTTCTTATTACTACTAGTGTTATTAAATCAGATTTTTTATTGTTTTCAATTCTAAATTAGCAAACAATTTCGATAGTTTAAATTAGGAGTGTACATTGGTTGGGCCAACCCGGAAAACCTGATCAAATCCACCCAAAAAATCTAAAAAAATGGGTTGGGTTGGGTCATTGGGTGAGTATGGTTTTAAAAAAAGGAAAACCCATAAAAAAATAATGGGTTTTGGGTAAAACCCGACTTAGACCCATTAAACTCATTTATCCAATAACACACACATTTTTATTTTCATAGAAACGAAGGAGAATACCAAAAGTTTTGATCATAAATTAAGTCTAATTTTCAAAATTGACACAAGATATCATCTATATTGAAAATTAAAACAAGTTAGAGTTACAAAGATATCATCTATATTGAAAATTAAAACATGTTAGAGTCACAAATTATGACGTTGCAATTTTTGGTTATTTTGATGCTGATGAAATTTAATGTCATTCAACTTTAGTTTGTTGCATGTATTTTATGATGAAATTTATTATTTGATATTTTCATTTATTATTTTATGATTTTAAAATAGGTTAATTTTTTTTTAAAAAAATGAAAAAAAAAATTGAGTAATTTTTTTTAAAAAAAAATACGAGGACTATAGGTCGCCCCAAAAAGAATAGAAACAAGGCTAATGATGAGCCGAAAAATTCACATCTATTACCTAGAGATTTAACAACAGTGAAATGTACACAATGTGAAAAGATAGGTCATAATAGGAGGACATGTGGAGGAAAACGTGAGGCTGATCGAGCGCTCCCAAAAGGTGGAAATAAGGTGCTGATTGAACTTATTTTTTGGCTTGAATTTTTGTTTTTGTCTTGTAATTTTGTTATGAATAATTTGTTTTGGGATTCAATTTTTTGATAGAAACAAAAGAAGGGGAAAAAGTTTGATACACAAGGAGCAAATGGTGCTAGTGGGTCTGGAGCCCGTGGTTTTGGTGCACAAGGAGGTGACGGGGCTACCACTGTTTTAACTCAAGGGTCACAACATCCTCCTCCAACCCAAGATTCTAGAGGATAATAGTTTATTAATTAGGGGACTGTTTTTTGATTCAGCTGTTAGACATATATTATTGCAACATTAAGCTGTTATGCTTGTTTTTTTTCACTCAATTATTAGGTGTATTATTGAGCATGTATAGAGCTGTTGTGGCTTTACAAGTATGTTTTTTTGATTGAGTTAGGATTATGAACAACTTTTAACCTTGTATTTTGGAATATAACTATGCTAATGATCATCCAAATATTTACAGGCGCATTATGTTTTTTTCATGTATTTTTAATGGTATTTTTTCCCCGTTTATACTGTTTTTCCATGTATTTTTAATGGATTTTTTTTTCATTTATTCTGGTTTTTTCCTACATTTTATCTTTATTTTCTAGAATTTTTAAGAATTTTTTCTGCATTTTATGATATTTTTTAAAGTTTTTTTCGATTTTTTTTAAAATTTATTTATTTTTTGTAATTAAAAAATATTTTATTTAAATAATTAATTAGGTGGATAATAAAATAATATTTTAAAATCCACATCAGCCAAAGTCCACTCAAATGTAGTGGGGGGCAAAATTCAGAAAAAAAACTGAAACAGGAGAGGTAAAACTCCGAGTTTTGAAATAGGGGGGGGGGGGAAAATCCAAATTCAGTCAAAATAGGGGGACAAAACTGCATTTAAGCCAAAATTTATTACTTTCTATCTTTTTCTTGATTTCTGTGTAGGCTAAAATTTAGTTTCATCGATTACGATGTGCTATTTGACGACTATTTTGGGTTGTACAGATATCACACCTCTACAAAAAGAACATTCATCAATGTCTTCAAAAATATGAGACTATTATGAAATTGATCCTTAACATTGCTCGATATTATAAAGTATATAAGAATAGAGAGAAAGAAACAAAGAGAGAACATAAGAATATAGTGTATTACTTCACAGGTGTGTCATTAGAGCATCCACAATGGTAGTTTCCTAACAAAGATTCCTTAAATGAACCCCACCTGACACATCACTTATTTATATTTTTTTTAATAAAAGTACATATTAAAGACTCAATGACTCCAATAACAATACATTAATAAGGACTCCAATGAAAAGTACTTAAATATGTCCCACTATCTTTACATCGTTAAACAAAAATAATTTACCTTTACTCCTTTTTACAAGTGGGACCAAGTAGTACACATTTTATTACTCCTTTATGCAAATGGGACCAAGTAGTACACATTTTATTACTTTTTTAAATGTGGGACACATTAGTTACCCAGGAGAGAGAAGGTCTTTATATAGTTGTCCATTCCTTAACGGGGACTCATTTTTTCTTCCTCCAATGGAGGGTCCTTAACGGGGAGTGGTCATTGTTAAGTAAGGACCCCCATTGGAGATACTCTTACATTGTAATGTAGGTTTTATTTATAGGTCACATATAGGTACATGAATGATCACATTACAACCCACTTACTAGTGGGAGTTACAAGCATGTGGAAGGGTAATGGATAGTGGGGGTTACAAGCATGTGGAAGGGTAATAGATGGACATCCACTAATAGATATATTCATAAGAGAGACTTTTTTGTAACATGTTATCAGACTATACTAAAGCAAGATGAAGTGTTGGCGAGAAGGAAATGGGTAAAGATCCTCTCCATTTATAAAAATAAATGAAAGATGCAATTTGGAGAGAGATAAGACATATAATAGATATCGGGTCCTACCATTAAGTGAGTCTCACTATCATTAATTATTTTTTACTTGTTTATGTGTTTTATCTCTTCAAACAGTAGAAATAGAGGGGATGATAAATGAAGAGGATCTTAACTCGAAGGAAATGGGCACATAATTGTTCTATGTGTTTTTTCAATTTTAAACACTGTGCATTCTTCTCTCTGCTATTAGGATTTGCCATCAATACACTTGATATCCACATTTTCACCATTCACGATGTTTATTATTTGACTTCACAAAAGGATAAGATAAATTGGAAGAGTATTAGAGAATAAATTAAAACATTAATATTCTTATGGACTAAACTAGTAACATACCCGTGCATCTGCACGGGTATTGGTTGGTCGTGGATGATTTTGTGTAGTTTGAACTCGACATTATGTATTTGTGAACAATTTAAATTTATACTATTTAAAAGTTAATTATTATTAATTTTAAAAAGTATATAAATTAGATATAGTCATGACATTTTATATTCAAGTTTAAGCAATAATAATATCAATTTATATAATTTTTCTCCTAAAAAATAACAACTTATATAATTTTAGAATATGTTTGTCAACTTAGTCATGTGTACAATAATCATTTTAAAAGTTTATCGGTGACAAAATATTTGATGTATAATTACTATTTTAAAGCTTTAAGGAGTGACAAAATGTCATGTGTATAATAATAATTTTATCTTATGTATTAGCATACCTGCTCCTATGTGATCTTTTGGCTAGAGATTTATGTCTCAACCTTGGTGTCCTTTGAAAAAATTTCTTTTCGAAAGCATGCTATAAAGTCAAAACTATTTTGATTTCCAACATTCCAGTCAGCGCGTCATGACAATCACAACCACAATTATTAACAGATTTTTGCTCTTATCCCAGCAAGTTTCGCTCCCATTGAGTTAAACTGACCAAAATACCCCTATGCTAGTTAACTAATATAAGTGTAAAAAAAACGAGATTTAGTTTTTACACATACGTAACTTAAGTCACACTGCGTGAGTCAACTCACGCCGAAATTAACACATGCGTGAGTTAGCTCACACAAGTTTTGTTTTTACATTATCACAATGTTAAGAAGGCTGCTTCACAAAACAAACGCATTCTACAAGTGATTTTTGTTCTCCCGTGCTTCTTCTCCATCCATATTCAAGTTAAAGGTACCTTTGCTTCAAATATCCATAGCTAAAAAATATAAGAACATTGGATTTAAAATTTTCCCATTTTTATTTTTTGTTTAATTAACTTTTCTTACATTTTTTTGGTTATGCAGCAAGAATATTGAAAGAAATAAACAACCAAAGTAGTGAGAATGTCAACAAAGCTCAACAACATAAGGAAGTACATGCTGACATGTTTAAGCTAAAAGAAGGAGGAAGTACATTGTGAAAATGCAAAAACAAAATTTGTGCGAGTTAACTCACACATGTGTTAATTTCAATGTGAGTTAACTCACGCGGCGTGACTTAAGTCACGCATGTGTAAAAACTAAGTTCTGTATTTTTACACCTGCGATAGTTAACTAACGCATGAGTATTTTGGTCAGTTTGGCTGGGTGAGAGCGAAACTTGCTGGGATAAGAGCAAAAATCTTATTAAATTTACTCCCTCCGTCCCATATTAAGTGACACAGTTGACATTGTCACACATATCAATGCACAATTTTGATCTTAAATAACTTTACTAATCTCTTAGAAAAAATTATAAAAATTTGATATTTTGAAAATATTCATCGAGGCGAATCCAACGACATCTTATATGATATTATTTATCTTTGTAAATTAATAGAAAAATACGGTCAAAATATATTAGGTCAATAATACACATTTTCAAATAGGTCATCTATTATAAGACGGAGAGAGTAATAATGAACTTTGCCAGAAAGACAAACTCGAGAGATATTTTCTAGAATTGAGAACCAAATTAAAATATTTATATATTTTTTGTTAATCCTCTGATTTTTTGAAAAAATGAGTCATAATAATTCGGGGTTCGGCAGAAGGTAAGTAAAGTCCTGAACAATAATTCTATCCACTAGAAATTGAACTATGATTCACTCAAACGATTTGTTCTAGATGGAGTTAATTGACCACTTGAATTCAATTAGTAGGTTAAAATATTCTTACTCTAATCAAACTGTGAGCTCATTTTTGTGGTTTACTTATTTTTTTTTATAAAGTAAAATAAAAAAATCTCTAAGATTCTTTTTCTGTTTACAAGTGGGAAAAAAGAAAAGAAAAAACACAAAGAAAATAGGGAAAAGAAAGGCTAACGCCTAAGAAAAGAGATGCCTAAAGCATTAATAAGCAACGAAGAAGACAAAACTAGAGCGCTGCATCTAAGAGCACCAAATTCTAAGAACTTCTAGCACCCAACTTGCCTAAACAATTAGCAACGAAGTTGACTTTTCGGAGAGTATAAATCAACTGAACGAACCAATTCTGACTCGGTAACTTCTTAATCAAATTAATCAAGTTGTCAAACCTATGAAACACATTCAAGGGGTCGCGAACCAACAAAATCACAAGGAGAGAATTTTAATAGCAAAACAACACGACGATGACCAACTAGCCAACCCAAATCCAAACCATGATACATAGCAAGAATCCCAACAAAAATCTCAGAGATTTACTCAAACTAGATTGAAATGTTCGTTTTTATCCATATTTTTTGGAAAACAAACTGATGTGATAATGCATTAGCTAATATTTTATTTGTCTCCCGTTAGTCTGTGATCTTTTAGACTATGTCTTGTCTCGTCTAGTTTTTTTTTTTTTTTTTTTTTTTTTTTTTTTTTTCTTTTCTTTTTTTTTTTAAAATATAAAAAAAAAAAAAAAATTTTTTTTATATAAAAAAAAAAAAAGACGATGGGTTTA
>Ga0228711_1006914_pt1 | contig 16669 bp, 9 predicted proteins | sample MedpolnodulmetaG_2_FD_177996 | JGI IMG/M metagenome (GOLD analysis project Ga0228711, IMG submission 177996) | Root nodule microbial communities from Medicago polymorpha collected in Santa Monica, California, United States - brown nodules | ecosystem: Host-associated > Plants > Roots > Nodule...
ACTTTTGTTATAATTTAAAAAAAAAAAACATTTGAAAGAACATTATATCTGTTCGACAAAGAAATATAAAAAAAACTTAAAATAAAAGTTATTGTCTTCCTATGAGTTTTTCTTTTTAGGTATATGTTCGACAAAGAAATCTAAAAAGAACTTAAAATAAAAGTTATTGTCTTCCTATGAGTTTTTCTTTTTAGGTATATGTTCGACAAAGAAATCTAAAAAGAACTTAAAATAAAAGTTATTGTCTTCCTATGAGTTTTTTTTTTTAGGTAATTCAATGACCAACAAAAACTCTGATCCTAATCATATATCGCCTTAGCATATTTCAACTCTTTTATGTATTTTGTTAAAAAAAATGTTATTTAGAGGAGAGAAAAAATATATGTCAAAAGATTGATTGATTTTGTATCAATTTATTTCATATAGATGTATCTAACAAACTAAATTATTTAAAAAAATGATTTTATTTTGATAAACAAATCTAAAATAGATTCTATTTTTTTTTTATAAATCTAAAAAAAATCTTTAGATGATTGAATGTTAAAATCATTTTTATTTTAATATGTAATAAAGGGACCCTATGATGTCATTTGTTATAACTATCTATAAAATAAGAAATATTAAGAGTATCTTTTCAAAAAATAGATTTTATTTTTTAGAGAAAAGAAAATAAGTATATTTTTTTTGTAGTGAAAGAAAATAAGTATCAATGGATGAAGGTAATTTTCTAACAAAAAATTCATTTTATATAGTTAAATCTAAAGAAATTAAATTGATTTTTAAATAAGTGATTGTTATTTCGATAAACAAACACAAAGTTGATTATGTTTTTTCTTAGAACCTCAATGTCAAAATTATTTTTCTAATCTATAAAATAAAAGCCATATATTTAATTTACGTTTACTAGATTTTGTTTTACAAAGTTCGTGTGTTTTTATCTCACACTGGTCTATTTGATGCAATAGAACTATCTTCCTATGATTTTTCTTTTTTAGATAACCCAATGAAAACGACAATTGTTTCAACATTTAGTATAAACAATTATTAATGGAAATAACCTAGAACCTTATCCTCTCGCCTCTCTCTAGTGTCTCAGTTACCTTCAACCTTTTCTTGTCCATCCTCTCAAATCCAAATCAATTTAAACATGATGTAGATGGTTAATTTGGTGGTGCTAGCTGTTCTAGCGGCCGCACCACCTTTTCCTGCCAGTGCCGTTTTGCAGATCCGTACCTTCCTTGATCCGCCGCCATGCTCCGTTCTGGTGGAGGGGTCCGGGTTCGGTTTATGGGTCGGCTTTTGGTGCTAAGACGGGAATCTCTTTTTTGGTTAGCCACTGCCGTATTTTTAGCGCAGCCGTGAAGCTCTCCTTGGGTCTATGCCTTTATGTTCGGTGGCCATGGTTTTGCTAGTTCAGATCGGTTTCACTGTTCACGATGGGTAATGGCCAGGGGTTGTTTTGCTGCTGCCGGAGTGGTGTTGTAGCGACGGTGGTTTTTTTTTTTATCTTCTGTTTTTATGTTTGTTTTCTTGTTCACATCAGCGATTGTGGGAGGCAAAAGAGGTGACCTTGTGGTGGTTGTTTTTGTAATCCAAAAAGATTTGGTTCTATTAACCCGAAAGGGTTGTTGGTTACTAACGCGTTGACTCATCCCTCGATCTGAGTTCAAACGCGTCCGAATCGGTTGAGTTGGTGGTCATGTGCTTGATTTTCTGATGTTTCAGGTATGTTGATATCTGCAGATCTCAAGACGTCAAGTCTACTTCCGCTCCGGTACCGTTTTCTTTTCCGTCTCAGTCAAGGACTGTTTCGGAATGTTTCGCTCGAAAGAGTTATTATGCCTGTTGCTGCTGTTCAGGAGGTTGCTGGTACGTGGATCTTGATACCGTGTTGGCGGTCGATCCATTCGCCAACCTATAACCTTTTTGATTCTTTCACATGCTCACTACTCATATTTTTTGTAATCTGGTTTCGCGTCTGTATGCGGGCTCGCTGGGTTGCGCTTGTGAGGAGTGTTTGTTTTGTTAGGATTGATTAGGTTGATCCACTTGGTATGTTTTATCTCGTTGTATTCCCGTTAGGGTTGTACCTGGGTCAGGTCTGATGTCCCCCCAATCTCTGTATCTTTACCTTTTTATTTATTATATTTATCCTTTTCGTCTAAAAATAATAATAATAATGGAAATAAATTCTAATTAAAAATTAATAGATACATTTCACTTATAAATAATATAAATAAATAAAAAAATAGAAATATTTAGTGTCGATATTTACCAAATCAGGGGAACAATATTTTCACTAAGAAAATAAAAAAGAAAAAAACACAAGACTATTTCTTACTGATAAATATTTTTGCATCAAAATTTATTCAATTATATCTGATTGATAATCACAAATAACATAACTTTGAAAAAATTACAAAATATAATTTCTCACTTATAAATTATACACGAGATTAATATTTATTACAAGAGATACACCTACTTTTCAGAAAATTGCAAATTTTTAAGATTGCTTCTTTAGTGAAATTAAACTTATGTTTTTTGTTTATATTATTGTCATATTATAAAAACAATTTGTCATTTTTATAGATTATTAATTATTATATCCTTTGAATGTATGGAATATGACAAACATCGGATAAATGATCAATGACTCACTAAATAATATAGTAGTACAATTCATACACGGACAACAGTCCGTCGCTAACTAAATAGTTAAATTAAGTTTTTTTCATCACCTATGTTTTTTTATGTATCATCTAAATAATAAGAGTTTTTTTTTTTGCTGAATCAAGAGTAAAATGACATCAGAGAGGCTGTAAGACATCTCAACCAGGTTGACACTCGTTAAACCTCCAATCATATGCCAAGCACTCATATTCAAGTTGATTAACACTTATTTATCGAATTGTCGAAGAGCTTGTTTTTCAGTATACTACAGTTAGAGAAACCAATTCCCAAATTTCAATGATAAAGAGCTGAAAAGATTATCCTAAAACTTAGACGGTTTCATTTTCCACCCTATGAGCTTCTCACGCATCTTATATAGTTTGAATTTTAGAATCTAAACTACCCCATAAAACCTCCAAAAATACGTTTAAATATTTCGGAATTTAGAATCCAAATAGGACGTACGAGAAACTTATAGGGTGGAAAAAGCAATGGCCTAAAACTTATGAAATATGGATGTTTGTGATTTGGGCCAATTTCCTTGACAGCCCAACGGGTCAAAGGTGGGCTTGATATTGCTCAGAAACAGGAAAGTTGCTATTCTCACTTATGAAGTTGCTCATTTCCTTAAATCCAGCGTGAGTTAATTCACGTTTGATATTTTCATAGTGGGTTAACTTCCACTGACACTTCTAAAATCAGTTCAACCGACTTAAAAAGTGATTAAACCGGTCTTAAAAGTGCATGCATGAGTAATTTACGCTGAAAAGTGTCTCTCACGCCGCTGAATTAAGGGAATGAGCAAAACCAAAAGGGAGAAGAGCAATTTTCTAGAAACAGAGATTGTTATTGATTAACTTCAAATATTTATTTTAGTAAACACTTAGTAGATTTATGGTGAAATGAACATCGCAACAAGACATGAAAACAAACAACGCCGCACAAGACGGTGAACAATACAACGATGTACTCAGACGACAAAACCATGAAGAACAAAACTTAGATATATGTGAAAATAAATTATTTAAATTGAAATATAGGGAAAAAGATGAAGATGGATGATTTCGGGTCAAAATTTGACCCAAAACTAATCCATTCACTAAAGAAAATATAAGAGAAAAAACTTGGGTGGCTTGGGGGAGAGAGAGAGAAAAAAAACTTGTTCTCTGACTATCAATACCGCATCTCACTATCACGAGTTGATTATATTTTATTGTTTCGTTTAACTTTTTAATAAACTATATATTTAACTATAATAAATAAAAGATATATTAAAACTAATAAATTTCAATTACTAAATTTTAATATTTAAATAATAGTTGATATAAATTTTATTATGAACTAAGATTGTCTTTTTACTTATTTTATATTTTTTAAATAGTTGAAACGTTAATTTAATTAGTTTATTGGTTATCAACTATAAATTATTAACCATTAGTTATAAACTATAGAGAAATGTTATCAACATGATCCTTCTAACACTCACTCTTATTAGATGAAACATATGTGAGGCTCGTTATTTTATGTGTGATCCATTTTAAAAACGTGAGACTCATAAATGTTTTACATGTTAAAAATGTAAATGTTAGAAAGAGAATGTAGAGATCATTCATTTAAACTATAAAGCTATTTTTACTAAAAGAGTACTCTACGTTAAGAGATTAATTTTGCTTAGATTTATGAAACCAAAATAGTGTATGCATAATGACTACGTCAAAAGTGTGATTCATCAGTACTTCACTTTGTTTTTTCAACACACACAAGTGCTAGCCTCGTGTGACAATAGAAGAGAAGAAAAGTATGCTTTCAAGTTTCAAAGGTGTCATAAATAATGGAAGGCTGACTCAGAAACAAACACAACATATCTTGCTGTCTGTCACCCAACTACGACCCACTCATAGTTAAGCACTCATCAATCAAAACATTATAGAAATAGAAATAGAAAATGGTAGCAAAAGCCAAACACAGCACAAAAAACGCGTTCAAACTAGTTATGGGTTGAACTTCCACTCCCTTTTCTCATGTGGTCCCTAATCTAATCTATTGGATTTGGCTCCATTGCTTCTGTTCTGTACTCTTTCACAGTTCCACTTTCCAATATTTATTTATTAGATTTAATTACAAGAGAAAGTCAGATACAAACGCAAATAAAATTAAGGTTATGTTAACTTGTGTATTTAAGGAACAAATTAAAGAGGTTAAAATGGAAATTAAAAATAAATTTTATATTAAAATATAAATTTTGAAAAATTTAAGATATTGATGCACAATTTCCAAACAAAAAATAACTTTTACATTTAGCTTATTAACAAGGGTACAAGTTAACATTTCCCATAAAATTATTTGAGCGCACACATAATAATAAAGAAAATTAAATGATAAATAAATTAAAAAAAAACATTTGTATGAGTGTGCCCAAATCTTTTATATTTGTCTTTAAAATACATTTTTTAGTATATTTTTTTTTCTTTTTAAGTTTATTAATAAGTACCTTTTGTTAACATGACCTTCAAAATAAATGTTACAAAAACTGATTTCAATATGACAAGTTAATCTTGGAGGGGCAAATAATACATCAAAGACCAAAAGTAAAATATATTTGCAATGACTAAAAACAAAAACAAAACTTGCATGGATTAAACATAAAATTGATATATTTACTGAAATTAAAAACATATTTAAAAGTCCAAAGTCCAAACAAGTGCAAAATACAATAAAACCCCCCAAAAAAAAATCAACAAAACTCCTAAGCACCCTAGAGTAGACACTAGGATGGTGTACCTATCGCTAATTTAAATCACAGTGCCCCGAATTAAATTTACTAACTTTTCAAAAACGTTCTTTCCATGCAAACACAAACCTTCAAATTGATGAGCATGAGCCAAATCAACATCAGGGAATGCATTTCTACTAAAACTAAAATGGACAAAAATAAAGTAGACATAAAACATTTTCTTTCGCACTACACCCATTACACGCATGTTACCATTTCGATTATGAGATATCTCTCCTCACCAAATTATCCTTAGTGAGAAATTTTTAATTTTATATGAACAAACATAAAAAGCTTATGAATGTATCAATTTTTTTTATCAACTATCAAACTTGACTTGGGAAAAAATCAACTATCAAAATTTAATTACTTCATTTGGAATACTCAATTTTGTTAGGAGAAGAGAACTGACTAAATGCGGCCAACTAGATTTTTTTATAGAGATTAGTCACCGACAAAGTTGTTAGATATTTCACTTCAATAATATGGTTAAAAAATGTTCAATTTTAAATGAATAAATGCAACGAGTTAAATAATGTTTAAAAGCTAAGGGGTAGGGATATTAACATAAACAATCCACACTTGTGACGGTGTTTTTTTAGGGAACTTATGATGGTGTTTCTCTTTACAACCATTTTTTTTGTTATGAATCAGATATCATTGACACACAATGATTCTTCGAGTTGAATAAGACTACATTTCGACGTAGTGGCAGAGCTTAAGGAACTTTGGAGGGCCGCGCCCCATCCAGTCTATCAATATTGTATCATGTGACAAATTTTACACATTGTCATAGTGAAATGCTAAAAAAAAATTAACAAAGTGACATGCTATGTTTAGAATGAAGAGCATGGCGATGAGTTTGAGTTGATATATTTTGTAACTTCTTTATATTTCCTTGCTAGTGTTCACCACTTGACCAATTTTGACTCATTCAAATAATTTGTTTTGGTCCTCCTACAAAATCATGTGAAGCTACTCCACTAATTGGCGGCAAATATTTCTCTCAAATGGTTTTTTTTTAAAGAAATATTTCTCTCAAATGTTTTATACTTAATGTTAACTATTGTTTCCCTAAATAGTTCCAAAACTATTTTTAGTAAATTAAATGAGAGTAGTAAAAATCTCTATAATGAAATGCAGCAGTGGACAGTACTTACTTATTTTTGTGACGAAATTAGAAAGTGGTTACTTTACTTGTTCTGTTGGTGTAGAAAAAAAAGTAGTTACTTGTTCTGTTTAAAAAGGAAGGGAAAACACCAGTCATTTTCACACAAATATTTCATGACAACACAAATTCAGAATTTTATTTTCTTCAGGATGTTAACTTTCTTGCTAAAGCCAGTATAACTATATTCTATTCTATTGCACCGTATACCTGCTAGACTTTTACATATTACTATGATTTATGCATGTATAAATGCTGAAGTGAATCACCACTTTAATCTTTGACATTTTATTGGTTCAGTAATTTAGTTCTCTAAATTTATGAAATGAAATCAGTTTTTGAAATTAAAAAATTAGACTCTCCTCATTTAGAAGCAATTTATTTTTTCTCCAAATGAGGTTTATAATTATGGACAGTGGGAGTATAAGGAAGATACACGATTTTTATCTATATTAGAGCCAATTGAAAATTAATACATATTCGTTGATTCGCTCATTCAATAATATTCATCAAGAAAGTAAATAAGAAATATATTTGGATATATATCTTGATCATCCTTTATGGAAATTATTTCAAAACCAACATTGATGGATCTTTCAAACTAAGCTTGATGCTTAGATTGGCATGAGATAACCTAGGGAGGGTCTCGGTCGACTCATTTTAGATCTTCAACCCTCACTGTTGGACACTTCGTGTATATTTGAAATTACAATAAGTTTGACAAAATCACGGTAATATTGTAATTTTATTGAAACTCTAAAGTGTAGTTATTGTAAAATCAAACTCACTTCAAACACAAACTTCCACTTGCAAAATCAAGCTCACTTATCGGATATGTTTCACTTGTTCTCCATGTTTGCTCTTTTTGGATGGGGTCTATCCAAAAATAAGGATTGACGATGGTTTGACATTCGGTGGTTTGGTTACTTTGGAGGTTGCAAAATGAGGTTATCTTACTCTTATTGGAATAAAATATAAGTAAAAGTGGTAGTTGAAAAATCAATACATATAGTTAAAAATTTAGTCCATATACATCAACTTTTCACTTATTGTTTTTGTTTATATTTTATTCTAAAAGGAATACGAAAGAAGCTGGTGTTGAGCAATCGATGAATCTTATAAAAATAATTCTTTTGAAAGTGGTTATTGGGCAAGTCATGGGACCCTCATGTACTTTTTATGAGTGAATAGTGAAATCATCTCCATGTGGCATTTGTTGGACTTTTGGTGGATACCTCTCTCTTCTTCGTTTTTGTGTGGACATGTGTTTATTTTTAGGGTACTTCATTTTCTCTTGTATTCACCTTTTTATTTTGGAAAATGTGAACGAAGATTTTAAAGACATAAGTTAAGAAAATCAATATAGTATTGTGCTTTTAAAAACATAAGTTAAGAAAATCAATATAGTATTGTGCTTTTAGAAAGTGTGTATTAAACTTTCTCAAAATTTTAGATTGCAAAAAAAAAAGTTTAAAAATGGTTAGTTTCAATATAAATTTTCTACATGATTTTTAGATTTTTGGGAATCTCTCGTCTTTTTTTCGTTTTCCTTTTTGCCTAGGTGGTTAGCATTTATTTTATTTTTTTTGGATTTTTTTAAGAATAAAAAATGGTATATATTAACAACGACAGTGGAACCTCTTTAACATAAAGTGTACTAAAAAGACATCTTCAAGATACAATCATGTAATTACAAGAACAACGATTAGCCGATACCCAAGCATAACAATAGGCCCGACCATCATCTTTGACAACCATACACAAAAGTGGCATTATTAGCCTTCAACCACCAGTAAAAATTATACTTAACTTTATCCATAAGAATTATCCATAAAATGGGTCCGACCGTCATCTTTGACAACCATACACAAAAGTGGTGTTATTAGCCTTCAACCACCAGTAAGAATTATACTTAACTTTATCCATAAGTTTTATGATGGGAGTTTGAATATTATTAAAGAACTTGTTATTACATTCATTCCAAACTAGTCAAACGCAAAGCAGACATAAAAGTTGAAGAAAAGATCGTTGAGCTTTCGAACCAACCACCTAGATAATGAGTAAACTGAATAAAATGATCACGAAGACTATGAGGATCTACTCCTGAAACACCAATCCAAGACCTGACATGCTGCCACAAGGAGCCAGACATGTCGCAATGAAGAGACAAATGAGATGCAGATTCGGCCTGCCCACAACCTGCCACACATAAGCTTGCCTCGGCTGAGATGATGTTGCGGTTCAATAAATTGACTTTTGTCGGCAGCCTGTCATGCATCAATCTCCAAGCAAGAATAGAGGCCTTCAAGGGTACCTGTTTATGCCAAATGAGGTCTTCCGTGACATCAACAATAGGAGAAACATGAGAAGTGAGAAGCTGATAAGCTCCACACACTGTATAACCCCATTGAATGTCAGCTGTCACTGCCACTTGTCAGATACGTTAGGTTGCAAAACAATATTGTTAAGTAAATGCCTACACTCTGGTACCAACTCCTCCTCCCAAACTCACAACCTTCTCCTCCAACTCTATGCCTCGCCCCCTCCTCCCATCATAGAGAGAACATAGTTGTCACCGTACTCGACTTATTTGCCGCTAAATCAAATAAGCGACTAAACCTCCTACAAAAAGGGACCTCACCAAACCACCTATCACACCAAAATAAAGTGTATGTTCCGTCCCCTACCTTTCGCGACATTCTCTCTAAAAACCGGTCACCCTCAACCTCGCCTACGACATACCTAATCTTCCCTCCACCAAAAAGAAACACTCCAGCCCCAACCTCCAACTTCACTGCCTCCTCGCCATACCTCGCAACCAACACCTTGTACCATAAACCTCCTCTATCAACCAACAACCTCCAACACCACTTTCCTATCAATGCAAAATTTAACTCCCTCAACTGCCTCATCCCCAAACCTCCATGCTCTTTTCGTAAACAAATAGTATTCTAAGCGATCCACGGTATTTTCCTATTATCCTCACTCTTCCCAAAATAAATTTTTTAAATTTTTTTGGATATTATTTTGTTGGGTTGGAGTACTCATTTTATTCATTTGTTTGATAAATTATATGTCATTCGAATAAAAATCTAGGTCATATGCAAGAATATGTACCCGTGCAAATTCAAATACCCTTCAGTCCTTCTTTTGTTATTCTAAGATGTTAGTTTTCTCATTTAATTGGTTTGCAGGCTTTGCAATCATTTTTTATTATAAAAAGATAGAATAATAACAAAGTTTATGTATGCAAATTCTGTCAAAAAAGTGTTCGAAAATTATTTTTCTAAAAGTTATAGATATATTTCTGTCAAATAAATCATAGATTTTTTTTTATCATAAATAAGTTATAGATATAGTAGTTCATAATCGTTCACCAATTTTTTTTTCGAAGAGTAACCGTTCACCAATTTTTAAAAGTTAGTTTGTTTTACAATTGACTAAAATGTACATATTTGTCTTTCAATAAGGGAATAGTAGTTTTTTTTAGAACATTGTAATTTAAATTTCTCACAAGAAAGCTGAATGATGTGATTTATATATCTACTCAAAGGAGATATTTATAAATCATCATTCGGTTACCTTCTTTTTATAAATTTGGACCTCTAAGTTCATCAGTAATTTCTAATTAATCCGTCGAACTAATTTCTTTTAATCAAATAAGCAAACTTTTAGAATTTGTCCTTTTGAATAATTTGTACGGAGTCCCTACATTTAGGATCTACTTACAAATTATTTTAAGTATTATAGACTTGATTGAGAATGTTTTAGTCTAATAATATAATTATTGAACTATTGAAAAGTTCCAAGAATGCAACTATACATTTTTTAGTTTAAAAACATATTTGAAATTTGAAATCTCCCTCATTTTGAGGACAGAGAGTGCAATTAAATTATATGGAAATAAGGCACATTAGTATCTTCTACATCGTCTTCTAAAAGAATATCAAAACATGAAATTGACCTCGAATATGTGGTCTAATGATTCAACGGTTGAAACATAAAAAGAGTTTAAGAAGGAGGTTTAAAGTTCGATCCCTGCTGCTAAGATTTTCCCTTCGCCTCTAACATATAAACTAACAACTAAAATTTATCTATATAAAAAATTAAATCTACTAAAATGTAATCAAAACCATTCAAATAGTGATCATTATGGGCTAATATGTCAACACGCAAATTAGCTTCACGAAACACATAACATATGCTCTTCAAGTAGACTAAAAAGAGAAATGACATGTTGAAAGTTGAGGTTGAACAAACATGCATTTGGGAAAATCATCAATCATAATTCTTTGTTTCCATCAATGCAAGTTAATCACTTATAAAAAAAAATAAAGCATCTTAACTATCAATGAGAAAAATTAAGAAATAATATTTTATTTTATTTTTTGACTCAAGAAAGAATATTTTATTAAATATAGTATTTTTCAAGGGATATTAAATATAGTATTTTTTTAGGGGAATTAAATATAGTATTTCTTACATATCATAATAGAATATTAATTTTGTCAAGAAAGAAATCAATAAAATATCAATTTTATCATAAAGGGTTGGAAGTACCTTTCCAAGAGTGAGAATTTGCTCTAGTCAAAAAAGGAGAGTGAGTATTTGTTTAACAATAAAAATCAATTCAAAAAAGAAAGGAAAAAACAAGCAAACTAATCGAAGCATCATATGATATTTTCAAATAGATACTTTAGACTAAAAATAATTTAATTTTTTTTTAATTCTATTAAACTCTTAAACGACGCATATATTTAACCACCTATTATCAATTAGGCCTTTGTATTATTTTTTTTTTAGGATTAGGCCTTTGTATTTTAACAACTCAATTTTATCATTATATTTAATCTCTTAATATTAATATAGCCTTTATCATAAGCAAGATAGAGAGGGAAAAAAAAACATATATGAGTATGAGATAGAGTTATTATAAAAATTGTTATACAAATATCATTTCTTTATATAAGATCAAACAACGGATGCAACATTATTAAACATCCGAGAAAGAATTTTACCACTCATTAGAATAGCATTGAGTTCGATATATTAATCTATAAAGTTGCGTGCAAAAATGTGACAAGTGTGCGAAAATCATCCGTTGAGCCTTGAGGCTCCCATGGAAAAATGATGGGTGGGGCCCACATGAACATTTGCATTTGAATCTGAATTTGAGTTTGATTTACATTTCATTTGGGAAGAAGATAGAGACATTAAGCAAACGCTGCTGCCTGTGGGTCCCACTCTTTACCACTAGCATTGAATAATTGACTTTGACCAAAGAGAAAGAAAGAAAGAGGAAGGAAAGAAAAGTCACACTTTCCTATCTTCTTCCTTTGCTTTTGTTGCTCTTCACCTTACAAATAAAAACCCCTTTCTCATCATTCTCTCACTCATTCATCATATCTCTCTCAATCCAACTCTTCTCCATTTTCTTCTATACTCTCTCACTTCAAACATCAACAACAAAAACAAAAGCTTATTCAAGTGCTGTCTTATACTTCATCTCTACTAATCTAAAGGTATGTTTTTTAATCTTTTCATGTTTCAGTAACTTATAAAGTTATGTTTTTGTCTGATCTTAGGTTGTTTTTGGTGGGATTGAGGAAAACTATTTTGTGGGCTACTTATGCAAATCAAAGTTTCAATCTTTTGATTTTTTTTTGTTTGATCTTAGGTTGTTTTTTATGGGTTTTGAGAAAAATATTTTGTGGGTCTGTTTTTAGGTAGATCAAAGTTTCAAACTTTTGTTTTAGATTTAGGTTGTTACTTGTTTTTGCACTCATTTTGTTTTGTAACCATGATTGGTTTTGGAATACCAAGGTGTTGTCTTGGTTAGTTGAAAATATTATTATGGATCTATTATTTTTGGGATTTGAAGCAAGGTTGTTGTTTTAGATATTGATGGAAGTGGGAAATTTTGATTATTTTTGTTGAGCTGTGTGAATATTAAATTTTTTGAGTTGAAAGTTGTATTGATTATGTGCTGGTTTATTGTGCAGGATTTGGATTATGTGCAGTGGTTCAAAAAGTAAACTTTCTTCAGCAGACTGTGCCATGGAGGATAAGCTTCAAAAGGGTATCCACAACTCCTCAATCTTGCTTGAATTGTCTGCATCTGATGATTTTGATGCTTTCAAGAGAGAAGTAGATGAGAAGGGTTTGGATGTGAATGAGGAAGGCTTTTGGTATGGTAGAAGAATTGGATCGAAGAAGATGGAATCCGAAAAGAGGACTCCTCTCATGATTGCTTCCTTGTTTGGAAGCACTAGAGTGGTTGAGTATATTGTTTTGACAGGGAAGGTTGATGTCAACGGAGTTTGTGGTTCGGATATGGCCACTGCTCTTCATTGCGCTGTTGCTGGTGGTTCTGAGTTTTCGCTTGAGGTTGTCAAGCTCTTGCTTGATGCTGGAGCAGATGCTGATTGTCTTGATGCAAGTGGAAACAAACCGGTTGATCTGATTGCACCGGCCTTTAATTCGTCGTCCAAATCGCGTAGGAAGGTCTTGGAGATGTTTTTGAGAGGTGAGGTAAGTGCTGAACTCATCCAAGGGGAAATGGATGCTCCTTTCTCGTTGAAAAAAGAAGGTGGTGATAAGAAAGAGTTTCCTATTGATATATCGTTGCCGGACATAAACAATGGTGTATATGGATCAGATGAGTTTAGGATGTACAGTTTCAAGGTGAAGCCATGCTCGAGGGCTTACTCTCACGATTGGACCGAGTGTCCCTTCGTTCATCCAGGTGAGAATGCAAGGAGGAGAGACCCAAGGAAATACCCTTACAGCTGTGTTCCCTGCCCAGAGTTTCGCAAAGGGTCTTGCCAGAAAGGGGATTCTTGCGAGTATGCACATGGTGTTTTCGAGTCATGGCTACATCCCGCACAATACCGAACAAGGCTTTGCAAGGACGAGACTGGCTGCAATAGAAAAGTCTGCTTCTTTGCTCACAGACCCGAAGAGCTGCGCCCTGTGTATGCTTCCACTGGGTCAGCTATGCCTTCACCAAAGTCCTATTCAGCTAGTGGAATCGACATGACATCGATGAGTCCGTTGTCTCTTAGCTCCTCATCTCTGCCTATGTCAACTGTTTCAACACCACCCATGTCTCCCTTGGCAGGTTCATCATCTCCCAAGAGTGGAAACATGTGGCAGAACAAATTAAACCTCACTCCACCATCGTTGCAGCTCCCAGGTAGCCGGTTGAAGAGTGCTTTGAGTGCAAGGGATCTCGATCTTGAGATGGAACTGCTTGGTCTGGATAGTCCTCGTCGTCAACAGCAGCAGCAACAACAACAGCAATTGATTGAAGAGATTGCCAGAATCTCTTCCCCATCTTTCAGGAACAGCGAATTCAACAGGATTGCTGATTTGAATCCTACTAACCTTGATGACCTATTAGCATCAGCTGATCCTAACTTACTATCTCAACTACATGGACTTTCCATGCAACCTTCAACACCCACACAGCAAATGCATTCTCCAAGTGCAATGCAGATGCGCCAAAACATGAACATGGGCCAAAACATGAACCACCTTCGTGCAAGTTATCCATCAAACAACATGCCTTCCTCTCCAGTGAGGAAGCCCTCACCATATGGATTTGATTCATCGGCCGCCGTAGCAGCTGCCGTGATGAATTCCAGGTCTGCTGCCTTTGCAAAGCAGCGCAGCCAAAGTTTCATTGACCGTGGCGCTGCAACTCACCATCTTGGACTTTCTCCGCCTTCCAACCCTTCCTGCAGGGTGTCGTCCGGCCTTTCAGATTGGGGTTCCCCCACTGGGAAACTTGATTGGGGTGTAAACGGTGACGAGCTGAACAAGCTGAGGAAATCTGCTTCTTTTGGTTTCAGAAATAATGGACCAGCAGCACCAACTGCATCCCAACATGCTGAACCTGATGTTTCATGGGTTAATTCATTGGTTAAGGATGTTCCATCTGAGAATTCAGGCATATATGGTGCCGAGAATATGCGGCAGCTGCAGCAATATGATCTGAGTCGAGACGTGCTTCCACCATGGGTGGAGCAGATGTACAAAGAGCAGGAGCAGATGGTAGCATGAATGTGAAATGCAGCCATGTCAAAGCTTCTTGGTTTTCCTGACAAAGTTTTATTTATTTATTTTATTAATTAATTTGAACTGTTATTACTATCCAACATTTACATATAGTATAGTTAGAATCAAAGAACAAAGTTCAGGTTAATATTCCAGAGTTTGAAGATTTCCAACTTCACTAGATCAGGAAATGACTTGGAGAAATATTGGATGAAGCAATCATGCTGAATTTTTTATTGTATTATATAATTTATTGCCCCTCTTTTCTTTAGTGGGTCAATGTATTTTCTTTAGCACAAGAGAACAAAGTATTTGTCATCGATTAATCAGCACATTTTTTTTTAGAATATATTGTTGTGTCTTTTAAACTATATTGTTGTCCATGGTTATCCATTATTGTGAAAGTATTCTTTGGGCATCTAATAATATTTGTTTAATTGCAATCCTTAAGGTTATGATTAGGCTATTTGTGCTGTTTTTATACAAACACAACCATAATGGAATAAAAAAGTAGTTACATGCAACAGCAAAAATAGAAAAACTTAGTTAGTTTGAATAGATGCCCACCGGCAATGATGATTGATGAGTAACGTATTCAATCTAACTTATTCTAATGTTTTTTTCTTGATAAGAACTTGTTCCTATTTTAATCTTATATAACAATTTGGATATTAAATTTTGGCAAATTAAAGTATCTTTTGCGCAATTGTATAGACTAATTAATCTTTGAGATAATTGAAATGTTTTAAATTACACATCGGTCAGGGATCAAACTTGGACAAAATGGTTAAGAAATCTAAGTATCTATCATTTATGTCACTACAATTTAAATTTACACCTTAGATGTTGCATGTTTCAGTAGCCAAGTCGTGCAACTGTTTAAAATAAGAGGTCCATGCCATAGAGGCGTGCCATAGACCCCAAACAATGTCTTATACAAGAGGAATGACTTTTCCTAGATCCTATCTAGCCCCACAACCCCGCTCCTGTCCCACCTTACACCTTTTTATCAAGTATTCCAACCTCATATTTCCCATCTCTTTCCATCTCTCTACCATCAATCTTCTCTGCAACCAGACAGTTTTATAACATGTGGAGAAGTGATGGAGACAAGTCATAGTTGTAAATTGAAATGTAACACGTAACTAAACATTGGCAATGTCACTACTCATGATAATACTTGAGTGACATTGTGGTTGGTGATATTGGTAACATTGATCAACCACAATGTTACAAGTGTGTAAAGAAACAAAAAAATATTGTGAAAGAGAAAGAAAAAAGACACTTGTGACATTGTGGTTGACCAATGTCACAATGTCACCAACCATAATGTCACCTAAGTGCTACCCCACCAGTAAATGTGTAGTAACTTTTTCTATGTCATCTTTCACCAGTATACGAGCCAATAATAATTGAAATTTGATGCAAATATGGCTTACGTTAATCCTAAAACTAGTATTCCTAGTCATCTTTCACTAGTATTCCTTGATCCTAAAAGAAGTTTATTCATAAATTTTCACTCTAGTCAATTTAATCCTTAAACTATTTAAAATCAATTAAAATATGAGGAATGCTAGCAACACACTTTCTAACACACTTTTTAACACATTTTCTTTGATTGGTTAAAATTCACATGGGTCCCACCAAATCATGTGGGTCCTATATACTTTTTGTGGATCTCATGTGAATTTTAACCAATCAAAGAGAGTGTGTTGAAAAGTGTGTGTTAGAAGGTGTGTTGCTAGCATTTCTCTTAAAATATCCCTAAATTGTTTTCTCATCTCGAGTAACAATTAGTTCTCAAATTAACAAAATTGGTTGTTTTTTTATAATAGTTTAGGAATTAAATTAATATACTTTCCGTAGTCTGCGTAAAAAAAAAAAAAAACTTTTTAATTGATTTATTGTCAATTTTTTTTTTGATTTAATAGTTTATAGTATACTAAATTGTTGAGATAATGATAATTTAAGAATTAAATTGACCTTTTTAAAGTAAA
>Ga0228711_1006918_pt1 | contig 16659 bp, 11 predicted proteins | sample MedpolnodulmetaG_2_FD_177996 | JGI IMG/M metagenome (GOLD analysis project Ga0228711, IMG submission 177996) | Root nodule microbial communities from Medicago polymorpha collected in Santa Monica, California, United States - brown nodules | ecosystem: Host-associated > Plants > Roots > Nodule...
GAGAAAATACACAAAGAGTAATAAGCAAATAAAGAGTAAAGAATAAACTAATAAAAAACCTTGAAAGCCACATAACTATCTGACTTGTTAGACAATCGCAAAGTGCATGATGACTGCTTCCTCAATTCCACTGCTGAAAAATAAAATATGAAATATTAGAACAAGACCCAAAAACAAATAAAAAAGCGAAAATATTAAATTAAGCATCAAAAGTGAAGTTTTGATTTGAAAGCTAACAGCAATGATTACATGGAATTTGCAACTCTTGAGGATGTATCTGAATATAGAAACTATCTTTTTCTTGTGAATTTAAATTTTCACAATCCTGAGAATGTTTATGAATATTGGAACTATCTGTTTCTTGTGATTGTAATTTTTCATAATCCTGAGGATGCTTCTGAAGATGGTAGCTATCATCAGGTTCTGATTTCAATTTTTCATAATCCCCATAATTTGAATACGCAGAAATATTGGAACAAGTAAAACGTGGGTGAATGCAAGAAGAAACCCTTTGTCCCATTGTTTGTGTGACAAAGAGTTGATAGGGTTTGAGAGAAAGAGGTAAAGAGAATAGATATATAGGGAATTCAAGGGAAAGAGCATAGAAGGAGAATTTATATATTTCTTGCTTCGTACCCTTTTTGGAATTTTGGAAAATCTAACAAAACAAAATAAAATAAATAAATCTTTTTGAATATTTGATAACAAAAATAAAACAGAAACAAATCTAATTAGAGTAGAAACAAAACAAATAAAAAACAAGAGATGTCACTGCAAAATAAAACTAAACTAAATAACAATAAAATATTTTTAGAGTTTAGAATATATGAAATAGAAATAAACATAATAAGAAACAAACAAAATTAAACAAAATCTTTTTACGATTTTTATAATATATGTTTTTCTTTTTCTAATCGTAAATTTAAAATAAAAGATATAGAATGAAAATAGGATAAATCCTAAGGAAAAATTTCAATTGTCTCATCAAAATTAAACAACAATCTTCAACAACAACGTCAAAAACTTGATGAAGTATTTAGAAAGTATAAAAAACTGTTGTCAAGTAGTAGTAACATTTATAAAATTTCTTTTGCATAGAGATTGTAAATTTTCTACTGAACACTATAAATTGTCACTAGGATGTATAAATTGGATGATGCACATCGCGTTAGAGTTTAGATTGGATTAAAGAAAAAGAAAAGTTAATAATAAAATCAATGTAAGGAGAATGATGAGGTCGTTTTCAATTCACTTCTCCTTCACTGATTGGTAACTACAATCCTCTAAGTTATTTCAATACATTTGAACATAGTAGCTAGCTCTTTAGTCCGACACTAGCACTCTTATCTTGAGAAGATTTGCTTAATTTGGGAAGGAAACTACCACTTATCTCATAATCAAAAGACCTTAATTTCTTAACTTTACTCTTGGTTTGGTGTACTTTTCAAATTTGTCATCAATAACCTTTTTACACCTTCTTAATCTACTTAAAATTGAATCAAGGTGATCAAGTTACACCTTCTAAACACTAATGAGAGTACATAGAATACACAAACTTTTGGTGGACTTTACAAGTTATAACTTGTCTTAGGTAAAGGGTGGATAAATTTTTGAAAGTAGTTTTAAATTTGGAGTTAGGTATCCACTACGTTTTGATTCATGATTAATATTCCAACAGTTACCAAGCGATTGTGTCTTCCAAGATAATGTAAAATGGGTACAAAGAGAACTTTAAAATTTTTATGAATTTTCGTCATTCTTTTTCCTTGATATTTTTCACTTTTTTTAATTGAGAGACTAAAATTGATGAGTGTCTCTCAGTTCTCTTCTAACCCACCCCCGATTTAGAATTTTGTTAATTCCAGAAGCAAGCCAAAACTTAATATCAAACTTAAAAAAAAAATGCTTCTACCTAACTCCATAGAGAGTAAACAATATTAAAAAATTATGAAGCTCTAATTGACATATATTTTGGTTTGTCATTGAAATAATAGGGGTATGCACGAAATCTCAAAGTTAGTTTAGCAAAAGATATTATAAACCTAAAGGGTGGCTTGAAATTAAATAGGCTATAATTACCAATAAAATTACCCCATTGTGTGTATGTATATAACCAATAAGCAAGTATAGAATGAAAGCAAGCTCAGGAAATGAACACATGGATGGAATCCACTCCGCTAGAAAGAAAAAGTAAACAATGGAAAAACTAGACTGTGGAACTTTATATATTTGGGAACAAAGATATCATTGATCATGATTTGGTGAAGGTTATGCATGCTTGCACATCAGATGATTTTCTTATTTCTTCTTGTCAATTCCTCCTTTGAACCCTTAAGAAATGCATTTCACTTTGTCTACCCAAGGTAGAACTTAGACTTTGGGATTCCGGTCAATTAGGGACGGGTGTTAATGAACTAAAAAATTTCAACTATAGCAAGCAATATTTACTTAATAATAAAAAAGAAATAGACACTAGAACAACATGACTAACACAACAATAACCAATCATAACAAGCTTGACTCGGTAAAGGAACGATACTTCAAACAAAAATTAAAAAAACCAAAAGGGTTAAAGGAGTCTCCCGGATCAATTTTGTCCATGGTGTGAAGGTGGGAGTAGGTTTTCCATGAACTTGTTGACTACATAAGTAGGAGCTTTACTTGGAATAGTTGGTTGTTATGGCGATGGTAAGTTGATATGGTGGTGAATGGGTTGAATTGTGATAAATTGTTAAGGAGTCTGGAGAATAGGTAGGTTTGGCTTGATTTCTTATTATAGTCTAAGGTAATATTTTGTTTGGGTGAAGTTGTGAGTTGATGAATATGGTAGAATAAGTAGTAAGCGTGGAAGATGAGAAAAAAAATATTTTGGGTGTGTTTTTTAATTGTGAAAAGGAAGGTCAAGATGAAGATTTGTTCATAGTTTGGTCAATGGGAAGATGAACGTGGTTTAGGAAGCATTTTGAGAGAATTAGGGTTTTCCTGAAATATTATTAATTCTAAACTAAAAACAAACTAAAACACATGTTGCCTCCCGTGGAGCACTTTCTTTTTTATGCTTTCGTCTAGACCTCTTACCGATGGTTAAGGTGGCATGTATAACAAAAACAACACGTCATCATTCTTCTTCCTCTTGCTTGGTAGGAATTCTTTGAATTTGCGTAAAGAAGCATATGTACCCATGTTCCCATCAGTAGACTTTGGGGATTTGTGCTCTCCCCTCTTTCAAGAATAATAATTTTGTTGTGGCAAATGAATGTTCTCATTAATCTCCATTGGTTGAGTTGCCATTGTCGGATAAAGATCGACATACCTTACATGTGGCTCTTGTAACGCCCATACTAAACGTATTTAGAAAGTTTAGCATGTGCATTATCTTTAGTACTGGATATATTAAAATTTGCAACATAAAGTCTTCGAATGAATATTATATACAACAATTCATGTTCATACATCTAAAATACAATACAAACTATCCAATACATGATAAAACACTTTTGAATCCATAAGGAAATCCTGCGACCGGTACGAACAAACCCTTGTTGATTATCCATTCGGCCACATGCCTGCAACATCCTGCTAAACCAACATGCTGATCTAAAACAAATAAGGATTGGGATGAGACATAATGTCTTAGTGAGTTCTACCTAATCCTAGGTTATAGGTAACCTCGGGGGAAACCTAGGGTCACCACGTGTCTACAATACAACCATTCGGTTGATTATACGTGTGTGGAACATGCATACCTAGACGGACGTGCATACTAAGGCCATCATAAGGTTCTATGTATCATAACCTATAAGTCTTGTCATATATCATACATATCATGGCGGTCAAGGGAGCCTAAGACCGCTACATCAAGACACGATAAACGCATCAAGACCTAAACATAAATCGTTAATGACATGATCATGAACTGGACGATCGGGGAGGTACTAAGATCATCGACAGTATATCTTCATAACCTTATTCCATTGCATAAGCTTGTGCATACTTCATTTAGTAACATAAATGTGTCGTAGCATGATTCATGAATATTCATTATGTTAGAAAGTTAGCGTGTAACAAACAACATTATCTGAGTTGATTTTACGGAGTGTATCAGATGGAGTAACCCCGAGTACAATCCCTTACATGACGGATGAATTCCTAGCTAAGGTACATCAGACTCCTCTTAATGTCGTGCGGGCCTACCTTGCGGAGTGTATCCTGTCCGCCCTTGGCGTGAACCTCTTGAAATCCCCCTTGGCGTGGATCGCAAGAGACACGACATGTTCATTTTACTTATAGTCTTTTTCGCACATAAAGGGCTTATATTAAATCTTACTTGAATGATCACCTCGAGTTCGTAACCTACTCGTGTAGTGAATCATTACGTGCGTATTCTTAATCATGCATAACTTATACCTAATGTTTATAGGTTACAAGGTAACTTACTTATTCTCGACGGTCTACGTCGAGGCTCTATGGATTTTTCCATTCTTAGGGTTAACTTCTACCCGTACATGATTCGTATCATAACTCTCATGTGCCATTGATTGTTGAATTGTTAATGATTGCCCATGTATTTCTTTAAAGATCTTAGGATGTAATGTGCATTCGATACTCTATGTTATAAAGGGTTTTTAGCGTGTAAAAGACTGCAAAAACGACCCCCGATAGCCACTACGGACCCTCGGAAAGAACTTACAACTTTTGGAAAGCTGTCAATTTCACCCCTAGGTTGGTTAATGGTGAGTTGCTGCTGGAGCAATTTCGCCATTAGCGAGTTTTTGGCTATTAGCGAATTTCTTCAGCCCAGTTTTTCCAGAAAACGTGTTTTACATCAAGTTCTCATTTTTCAAGCAATCAAAGGAACATTATTCACCCATTACATCATTAAAATAGTTTAGGATCAATGCATGGCAATAATTAACACAATTGTAACAAAATTAATGGCAAGGGGTACTAATTTCTCAAACTTACATACTAACATAATTCATAAATTTCCCACAAGAATTACACAAACCCAACGGTAGGATAATCTATCTAAGAACTCACCTTAAACCAGCAAACTAACACACTACAAATCTTGATTTCCAATCCAAACCCTAACCCTTGAATCTCTTGCTCACCATGTTCCGAAGCTCCAATGCCACACCATTCCAATCCTTCTAGTTGTCTCTTGCTCATGAAGTCACTATGATTCTTGCTTGATCATCAATTGCATGCAATTGGAAAGCTTTGATGAATTAGAGAGGGAAAGGGGCGTCACTTCTAGAGAGAAGGAGGAGAGAATCCCAAAATCTTTAAACCTAGAGAGAGAAAGTCCAAGCAAGAATGAATTTCTTGTGAACAACCATCCTTTTATACCACTTGCATGCAATTACCAAAATACCCTTCGTCTTAAGCGCATTTAACTTGATACCGGTAATTAAACGTGTGTTTGATCGCCACTGCATGATCACATCCTCCGTTACATTAATCCTTCATGGACATTCATTCTCTGATGCACATTCGACTGATAAAATCCAATACTGACGAGTGGGATGTTAGAGCTCTTCTTCCATGCACCTACTCTTGTTCTAAAAGTGTTCTTCTTGCACAATGACTACATATCTCCTAATCTCAACCTCAACCAACTTTAGTTCACACTCATCTAGATTCTAAACATGATTACCACACTGAACTTTAAATTTATCAAAACAAACTTGATTGGACCTTAAGAATTCGTCTAAAATGTTTTTGAGTTTTGCGTTGTAATCAATTTTGATCATTGGCTGCTCTTCATCTATACGATGCTCCTTGCATAAGTCATTTGATGTTGAGATATTTTCATCCAAACGTCTTATCTTGCGAGATAGCAAATAGTTTTCATATCGAAGGATGTTTATCTCTTAAGCATCAACCAATCATACTCTATCTTTTGTTTATGAAAAACTCGTCGAAAGCTTTAATAGCATAGCACAACAAAAAATAAATAAAGGGTGCAACAAATATATATATATATATATATATATATGTATATATATATATATATATATATATATAATATAGAAAAATAAAGAAAATAAAGTGCATTATTAAAATTAACCAAATTAAAGATAAAATAAAATGAATCTTTGTGGGATTTTGGAATATCTGACAAAACAAAATAAAAAATAAATCTTTTTAGGTATTTTTAATATTTGATTACAAAAATAAAATAGTAGTAAATTTTTTTAGGCTCCGTTTAGATTGAGCTTATCGAAAATAGCTTATGCAAATAAATAAGCTTTTATGTTCATTTATAAATTCTCACTGACGAAAATTGTATTTTCATAAACTATTTTTTCAGAAACCACCTTTACAAGCTTATAAATAATACATAAAAACTTATTTATTTACATAAGTTGTTTTGCATAAACTCTAAAATAAGTCAATCTAAATGGACCCTGAGTAGAAACAAAACAAATAAAAAACAAAGATATGACTGAAAAATAAAACTAAACTAAATAGAAATTAAATATTTTGAGTTTTAGAATATATATGGAACAGAAACAAACACAATAAGAAACAAACTAAATTCCCTTAAAAAGAGAAATAAACTAAATTAAATAAAAAAAATAATCTATAATTTCGACTCCCTCATTGAAATTAATGAACAATTCCCCCACAAAGATACCAAAAACATGATGGGGATATTCAAATGGCATAAGTTTCGATTGCAGAAAAGAAAAAATGTCAATGAAATCAAGGTAAGAAGAATGTTTAGGTCGTTTTCAATTCACTTCTCTTTCACTGATTGGTAACTATGTCTTTTCCCTACAATACTCGACGTAGTTTTTAAGACATTTGACGATAGTAGCTAGCACCATAGTCCAACACTAACGCTCTTCTATAGAGAAGATTCACTTTTAGTCGGGGAGCGAACACTCTTCTCATAATCACAACACTCTAAATTCTTATTGCTGCTCTTAATCGTACAAAGGAGTGATTACATACCAAATTCCTGTCACAATTATATAATAAGGATAATTATACTTTAACAATCACTTAAACTATTGTGAATCCCTACAACCAAGTTTAGTGGTCAGAGTGATTGGATCATGTCATGGACACCCGTAGATGCATGTCAAGTATTATTGCGATGAAGTTTGAATTGATTGGAATCATGAGGACAAGGTAACGCTAAGATAGTTTAAACAAATAATAACTAGTTCAAATCGCAACAACCGCGGTCAATTGATATTGAATCATTTTATGGACATTCAAAGACACACAAAAAACATTGAGAATATGCAAATCATTGAAAACTTTCAAATCATTGAACAACCTATTGTGATAGTTTGTGCATCAAGTTTGTGATAGTGGGCGAACAACTAAAAAAGCTTGCGCAACAAGAGCTGCATCAGCAGAATGCAAGTGACAAGTATAATGAGGAGTTTCAAGTGAATCATCATTTTGATATTGAAGCACATGATGATCACGAGGAAGAAATTTCTCAACATGAAGAAAACGATCATCATGAGGATCACATCAGGATAACATTGGTAATGTTTATCATGATGAACATGGCATTGTGAATCATGCAAAGGACACAAAGAACAATGATGAATCAAACAAGTCGCAACATGATAATAATGAAGAAAATAACAACAATCAGAATAATGAAGTTTGTTCAATTGATGAATCTAAAGTTTTACCTAAAACTCAAATCCAAAGAAAATATATGTAAGGGTTTGGTCCCCCTATTTTGTATTTTTCCCCCTACTTTCTATGTAAGGTAACCAACCTCGTTGACAAAGGATTATGGTCTATAAGGGTGGCAACATAGTTGAGATGTCTTGTATATCATTATGCTTCAAACTTATCAAAATAATAATAATAATAATAATAATAATAATAATAATAATAATAATAATAATAATAATGGATATTTAAATAATTTTTATTAATTTATTAACGAGAATGAATATATGCAGACACACAATATTACGTCCACATCTATATCCATTAACTGATAAATAATTAAAATATTCTTTTATTTGACCTGCGGATATTCGTAAACAACTTGCAAATTTTGATGCTGCTTTCTCTTCTTCCCATAATCGCACAGGAATTGGTATATGTCTTTGTGATGCGGATGGTATTTTTGTTTTAGCAAGGATGGTCAGTTTTCCTTGTGTTTTCGGTCGAGGTAGGCGAAGCGTTGGGTTTGTTTGAAGCTCTCCCATGGCTTAGAGTCATGTCCTTCGACAATGTCGATTTTGAGATTGATTCTAAAATTACCCGTGATGCTTTCCATTCTCGTCGAGAAGATATCTCTGAGTTTGGTCATATTATCACCTCTTGCAAATCTCTATTTACCGCTTTCTTTATAAACTCTAGGGTGGAGTTTTCTAGGCGACAAGCAAATGCAGCAGCTCATGCGCTTGCAGGAGAGGCATCATTTCTAGCTAGTCCCACAACTTATTTTCGTATCCCATCTTATATTGAATCTATTATTATAAATGAAATGCATGGAGCTTGTTTCCCTAAAAAAAAAAAAACACTTGCAAATTTTATCCACAGATACCCCACATATATGGGTCTTTTGGCCATCTCTACTTTTCTATGCAGAATCACCAAATCAGTTTTAAAGACAACTCAAACCTAAAACAAAGTCATATATTATAACAAAATGATTAGAAATTGCATAGGAACGTGGCCATCAAGTAATCTAATATCACTTACCTCACAGATCATATTTTAATTCATGGAATATGATTAGAAATTGCATTCTCTCTTCTTATATTCTTTTGTAAAACCCGTCCCCATTCTCATTACTTCATTAAAATATTTATTGTCAACGATTCAAAATTGAGAGTTGCACTATAGCTTATCTCTTTTCTTGAGATAAAACAAATCGAAATAAAAAGTCTAAGACTTTGAGAAAAAATGGGAGAACCAGTTTCTGTTGTTAGAATCAAGAATCAAGAAGATAGTTTATACCTTCAGATACATCCTCATGAGTTACACTTTCCATGTAATTAAGCCTCTTCAGTTCCCAAAAACCAAAAAAATAAAAAATAAAAGATGTTTCTAATTTCTAATTCTTTTTTCATTTAATGTCTTGTTCTAATTTCTAACTCTTTCTTGGTTTTTAATTTGTGAACACAGTTGAATTGAAAAAACAGGTCTCAATCTCTTTCCAGATGTCTAACAAGTCTAACAAGTCTGATAATTATCTGGCTTTCAATGTAATGATGTTTCTTTTTTGCTTGTTTTATATATTTTGTTATTTAGGAAAAGTTATAATTTTGATTAAGAGTGAAATTAATGTTGTTGTTGTTGCAGGTTAAGACTACAAATCCACGGAAATATTCTGTTAGGCCTAAAATTGGAGTTGTTTTGCCTATGTCTACTTGTGATATTAAAGGTTTTGTTTTATATCTTCTTTACTCTCTCATGCACACAAAACACAGAGAAATGCTAAATAAACATGATTTTTTTTTTCTGTTACAAATCATAACATTTTTATAATTGATCAAAGTTAACCATTTTTAGCTAAATAAACTTCTAAAATAATCTTAGCCTTATCTTTATAACTTGAGAATTCAAATGTTGTTCATGTGTTCTTGTTAGTTTATGTGTTCTTGTTACTTTTAATTAAACTCGATGTTTTTGCACGCTTTAGCTTAAATTAAAAAGTTTTCTTGTGCTTTATTTTATTATGAGTTATATTTATTTCTACTTATCTTTATCTTTAATTTACTATTTCTGATAATTTTGTGTCTAATTTTTCCAAGAGTACTTACATAACAAATAATTGATGTGTTGGAATATTCAATTCACTATTTTCTCGTCAACTATTGTGATTGCTTATTTTATCCTCCAATGTTTGCATGGTATAATGTCTAGTCTTCTGTTCTTTTATACTCACTTTCATTGAATGTTTGCCTCACATTTACACTTTCACTTTTTAGTTACAATGCAACCTCAAATGAAGGCACCTCCTAACATGCATTGCATCGATAAGTTTCTCATTCAAAGCATAGTTGCAAAGCCTGGTACAACCACGGAAGATATCACTTCAGATATGGTAACTAAGCACAAACAACAAATTGTTTTTCACTCACGCTGCGTATTTTAATCGTTTTCTTTTCTAATTGCATGTAGTTTTTTCAAGATTCCGGATATAAGGTTGAAATGTACAAATTGAGAGTTGTTTATGATGCTCCTCCTCCTAACCCACCATCACCAGCTCAAGCATCAGAATTTGATTTATTAGATATTCAGGTTTCTTTTAAAAGTAGTTCATATATAATTTCTATGCAGCACAATATACAATTTTAATTGGTTACTGACTCTATTGATTTGTGTTGGTGAATAAGGGTTACTAACAAAGAATAAGAAGTGGAAAAATACGTTTTATCGAAGGGTTAAATAAGTAAATGGTTCTCTTAAATTTTTTCATATATGAAATTAGTCCCTGCTGTACACTGAGTTGGTCCCTCTAATTTCACTTCTAAAGATAGAGTTGTAACTAAAAAGAAAATAAATATCGAGTAACAAATCTTAAACATCAACTTTTTTTTTCTTTTACCAAAGTGACTGAAATATTAAAACAAACTGTCTTGGTCAACTACTTGAACTTCTGATACACACCAGCCTGCTATCTTGAATTTTTTTATTATTTTAGGCGAAAGACCAAATTTCAAAGTTAACAATGGAGAAAGACAATGCTATTGAAAAAAATAAAAAGCTTCAGGAAGAACTGGTATGTCATTCATTCTGAATGTTTTCTTTTAAGGATGCTTATGCACATTTTATTTTGAAGTTTTGGTGATCTTGATTTTTTTTTCCTATGATTCAAATTTGTTAATTTTAACTAGTAACATCTAAAGTGGGTTTTATGATCAAGTGTTCTTTCAGCACTTCTAATTTGGTATGTTATTGAACTATTTACATGAACTTGGTTAAATATCTCTCTTTAATTCACAATTTTGTGAAGAAAAAAAAAACACATTGAGTCCTATTTGGTTTCCAAATTTTAAATTCATTAATTTTGCTTTTAGATCACAAGAGTTTCCTTATTCAACTTATCTGCACGCTTCTTCATTCTTTGTTGAGTTATTTACAAATTCTTTTGTAACTGATCCATGGCATTATCAATGGTAACACCACCATTTTTCTATTTGGGCTTCAAATATTAAATCCCATATATGGCTATAATTCCTTGGTTACAACCAGAACTTTTGGTTTATTAATTCCTATTCAAATAAATCATTTCAAATCAATGCACTATATTATGTTCCCTAACATTGAAAATTCTTTAATGTTGTTCACTTTAGTCTCAAAAATTATCCTAAAAATACTAATGTGATTGTTGACTTTCAATTTAAGGTATTATTTTAATAATTTTAATAATTTTAAATTTTAGGGTGCACTCTTATCATTTTCGTTGAATAGAAGTAGCATAGTGAAACTGCATCCATGCAAAATGGGACAACTTTAGACACTAAACTGATTATTTGTTTATATCATTTTCCTTGTCATAATTGTTAAATTATTAAAGTTAATAATTTAATCAATGATTTCTCTTGAAAAATTATTGATCGATTGAATCTTGTCATGCATAGAATATTAGGAAGCGTATGGACAAAGACGAATGTTGCATACTGTAGACTCGTCGACAAACCGTATATCATGGTCGAGAGGCGTGAGACACATAATACGACACGGATGAAGTATTTGTTGATTGGATTACTCTTGAAGCTGCAAACAAACAGCATATATCAAACTTTATGCTATTATTTAGGGAAAGAAAAGCAATGTACTAAAGAAAATATGGTTGGAATGAAACACCGTCTCTGTATTCAAGTGATATGTGCCTAAAAGTTGGGAGCATTCCATTGTAGATTAATGCAAACTACTACCGTCTAGACGGACACTCCTAAATAAATTGCACTTATTTATTTTAATGACACCAATACTACGACAAATATAATATAATTTTTATATTTTTAAATGATGTCAACAATATAACATTTGTATATACAAATTTATTTAGTTGATGATAAAATAGCAGTACACTGTACATACATGAATAAAAAAATGTGTGTCAGCATGAACATGAGATTTTATGCAAGAAACGCAAGAATGCTACGTGGCAGCATGTAACTTTTTCAAATAATAACCACCCCCTACCCCATTTATGGTTAGTCAGAACCTAATTGGTCTAATCCCCTATTTTTGTGGATTCTTCTCTTTCTTGCGTAAATAATTCTTACTAAATAGTTGCTTATATATATATATATATATATATATATATATATATATATATATAACTAAAACTTTTATATCTTCCACTAACTCATCCACCGTCTTGCGAATATTAAAAATTCTATCATTTCGCTCCTTCCAATTACCCAAATGGAAGCATGCCAAATCATCCAAATTTATTTTTTCCTCGCCTCCCTGCTCCAACACTCCAAGTGCACAAATTAATTTGGGTTGCGTAATAAAGTTAAATTCAAGCCACCTCATAACACCAAGCCAAACCTTCGACACCTCTTCACAATGTAGAAAAGGTAATTTCCAGATTCCTCTCTCCTATCACACATCACGCGATTTTTTGAAGCTTTCAGATTCAACACATGTCGAACTGCAAGATTTATTCAGGTTGGAAGCATCACACGCCCACCTAAACTCACATATTTATTTCCCCATAAGTTTAGTCTATTTCTCAACATTCCCAACAACGGCTCCCAAGTTGAGAGTTTTCGGTGATTAGCACCCACTAGTTACCCCAAAAAAATAAACGAGATTTTTCCTTCACTACAATTCAAAAAATTACAAGCCATTTCCATAAATGTCATTGAAACATTTATACCTATGAAACAACTTTTATAAAATTTAACTTTAAACCCTAATACCATCTCAAAACCTCTCAACAAGACCTTTAAAGTCCAAAGGTTCTCCACCGTCGGTTCATTTATACACAAAGTATCATCCAAATATTGTAGATGAGAGATACTAAAGTTCCTCTTCTTTTCACCTCAAATCCTTTAGACAAGTTTTTGTTGACAATTCATCAAACAACCAAGGCCTTACACCACTAAAAGGAACAAAAAAGGTGCCAAAGGATCCCCTTGTTTAAGTCCCCTTTGAACATTAATTTCCTCCGTTCGGCTCCCGTTAACAAGGATAGGCATATTACCGCCGAAAATCCATCCCTTCATCCAAGCCATCCACTTATCACACAACCTAACCCTTCTCATCATATATGCCTAAAAACTCAATCAACCGAATAATTAGCCTTCTAAAAATCTACTTTTAAAATCAAGCATTCGCGCTTTGATATTTTCGCCAAATCTACCACTTCGTTCACAACCATCACCCCATCCACAAAATGTCTATCTTTCAAAAAAGTTGATTGAGAGGTTTATAAATAGTAGAATTCACGACGTTTCACAATAATATTGGGCGATAATATTCTTTATAGACGTAGGGGACTTGAACTTCGAAATTAAAGTCACAAAGTAGGACAAAAAACTTTGTGGAAGTCTTTCGTTGCCATGAAATTAATCAAACATTATCCGAATTTCAAGTTTCAAAATGTACCAAATCTCCTTGAAAAAAGCATTATTAAAACCATCAGGACCAAAAGTCAGCCAAAAAAGATCTACTTTAATTACCTATATACTACCTCTGTCCTTAATTATAAGACTCTTTTGTGTTTTTTCTGCCTTTTTTTATAAAACCTCTTTCAAATTTCAATGTACATTAATTATTTCTTTACCACTATATCCTTATGTTGCATATTTTTCTACAATATATAATAATACTCTATGAAAACATCCACTAATTCTTTTTCATAAAGGGTAAATATGTAAAACAATAATAATTGTCAACAAAATTAATTCAACAATAAATTTTTTTAATTCCCGTGTTTTTCTCAAAAAGACCCTATAATTAGGGACAAAGATAGTAGATAATGCGTGTCACTAATGCAGACATGTGTCGTTGATCCAAACACAAGAAAAATGCCTAATCAATAAGTTAAAAATGTTTTGGTCCAAATTTCTAACTATTTTAATTTCTTCCTACGTACATTAATATTATAAATTGATAAAAAACCATATATATATATATAATCATATTGTGTTTGTTATATTTTTTTAATATTCAAATTTATTCTTATCTATTTGTTATATGCATTGAAAATTGAGGGAATTTTTTGAAAGAAAAAGTCAGTCCAAAATAACTAAAAGGGGGTATTTTCTTTAAATACAATATAGATACAAAAGTCAAACAAAAAAAAGGAAACTTGTACTGCTCCGGATAGGCATCACTGCAAGACCCATACAAAGCCACGATTACATGTTTTTAAGAAGATTAAAGTAAAGTTCTTTAAAAAAAAAAAGAAGAAGACTAAAGTAAATTAAGTTGACTAGTTCATATACGTCTTAATATTAGGTTGAGTTCAAACCTTCACATGTTTAAATTTTTAATAGCTAACGTTATTCATTCTATCTACAGATTAAAAAATCGGGTTGACTGATAGGATTAAGATTGTTTTCTATATGTTATATTTTTAGGCACGCAAGTAGAAAGATTGTTTATTCCAACTACACTTTCTTTAGATAGATGAAAGCTATATAAATTAATTTGTTAAATCCAACAACAACAGATGTGTTGGATGTTGTGTAAGGAAAAATATTATTTCTTCTAAATAGAGGTGGAAAAATAAAAAGCAGAATGACAGTGAATCATGATTCTTGAGGTGGGGTGGTCGTGGAATAGGTTAAACGGAGGACCAGATGTTAATTTTATTACGAGTAACATATAGTTATGAGTTAAATTTTGTTCCTCAATTTTGCAGAAAGTTTCTATCATAATAAGAACCTCTGCCATAAGTCCCCATGAGCTTAACTCAGTTGATAAGGACAATGCATAATATATGTATGGTCCGGGGTTTGAACCTTAGACAACACAACAAAAAAAAGAACTTCTACCATAAATTTTGGAGTTTTTAAACGAGTAATGAATTAATTTTTAATTTTAAAAAAAAAATTATAATTAACTTGTCCCTTATTTAAAATTCAGAACTTTTATAGTGGAGATATTATGATGGTTTAAAACATTCTTATAAAATCGAGGAGGGAAAAATTGACCCATCAATATATGATTACTCGAAACAAATTGTGATTTAGCACATTTTGATGCTTAAAAAATTCATAATTAATTTGTTCCTTGTCGAAAAAGTATAATTATGTATGGGAGACCTTATTTTAACATCCTAAACATTATTGCAAAAACCCATAAATAAAAAAATTTCTACTTCTAAATGACCTTTTTGGACTTTATGTCTAAAGAGAAAAAAAATTCCTTGTTTTGGACAAAACTTAGGTACAATTCCGTAGGTGCTTTTCGTATGGTTCTTAACCAAAAATACGAGAAAATTATGGATTTAAGGAAATTATGGTGAATTTAGTTAAGAACCATTCAAAAAGCACCTAAAGAATTGTACCTAAAATTTTTCCTTTCTTTATTTCAGCTTCTCCATTCATGTGATACTAAAAAAAAGAAATTCGTTGAGCCAGAAATAAAATATGGGAAACAAAATATGGGAAACACTGCTTAGGCCTTAGTACGTCAGAGAACCAACGAAAACAAACGAGTTACACTACCACTCCTCCATGATTTTCAATAAAAACCAATATTTTATAATTTTTATTTTAAAATTAAAAAACTGCAACCGCAAGTTTCTATCAGTCGTTGATTTTCGTTGCTTTTCCACTTGTACTATATAGCATTGCTGATAAAATATTTAGGATTCAGCTAAAAATAATTTTGGAAAAAAGAAATAAATTTCGAGGTCATAAAAAAAACTACGTGGCAAGATTCCCAGCAACGCCAACATCTCATGTGTGATTGGACTGTTGAATGATCAAAATAGAAAGAATATTAAATTATGATTGTAGAATATGTGTTTTAATTTAATTTTTTTATGAACTATTTTCAGACTACGCGTATATTACATGAGCTATTTCAATAATTAACCCTATTTATTATTATTTGTTACGATAAATAAGCGATATTCATTTATTGAATTCGATAGAGTTTTTAGGTACAATACAAATTTAAAGTTGTTAAAAACAAAAATGATGAATACTCAAACCAACTCACAATATCCACGTTAATATACAGCATAAAACGACAGATGGAGTAATCATTTACCCGAATCTGCAACGTTGACGACCTTGAAGTCATTGATCTGGTTTGCACTTTATTAAAGATAATCTTCCAACTTGAATCAAATAAATACCGCACCAAGATGAAAAATAAAAACACATCGCACAAAAACGAGAAATCAAAGATATCAAGAATCAAAGTTGTGTCTTGACATATGAAAAATGGTTGACTAAAACATGTATTTTGAAATAGATGGAGTATTTAATAAAGGATATTTAAACAATTTTATTAATTTATTAAGGTTTGGATACATACGGGCACAAATAACTTTAAATATTTATTAATTGTCTTCGTGAGCTTAGCTCAGTTGGTAGGAACGATGCATAATATATTGTAAGATCTGGGTTCAAACCCTGGCCATAAAAAAAAAAAAAAAATTTACTAACTAACATATAGTTTATTTGGGTATCCCTATTCCGAATTTTATAATTGAACACCTATGAATTTTTTTTTTATTCT
>Ga0228711_1006921_pt1 | contig 16656 bp, 10 predicted proteins | sample MedpolnodulmetaG_2_FD_177996 | JGI IMG/M metagenome (GOLD analysis project Ga0228711, IMG submission 177996) | Root nodule microbial communities from Medicago polymorpha collected in Santa Monica, California, United States - brown nodules | ecosystem: Host-associated > Plants > Roots > Nodule...
CTCTCCTACAAAAAAAAAAAAAAAAACATGCATAGTGCTCTAATTATTCATACCTTCATAGGTATGAAGGTGATTATGTGATTTAGAAAAATTTCATGTACCACTGACAAACACTTTAACGTTCAAGTTATTATTAATATAATGTTTGAGGTGGACGATATCGTGAGAGGTTTAGAATAGTGCATACATTGATAAATGATCATGTGATAAATATATATAGGCGGAATAATGTGATATTGAGTGTGAGACGGTCTAAAGTCATCTGGAATATTAGCCCCCTAAATTTATTGTTTGCGGTGACATGACATGAGGAGTTGGCTTGTAAGCATGTTCATTTTCTACGTGATAACCTCCTAGCTTAATTGAAACTAGCAATATTGTTATATAAATGGGGAGCAATGAACGCCATTAACGCGTTTTAAACCCGCCATCAAATATGTGACTTTTAAAGATAGGAGTTTAGATGTAGACATATTGATGGGATGTCGAGGTCCACTCTATCTATCCGAAGAGCTACATGGGAACCTGACTTCTCCTTTTATGTCGAATAAGCATGATGGAGACGAGGGTTGCGATTCTCTCTACCAAGTGTGGGAGCTTGGATGAGAAAAGTCTAGTAATGTCAACTACTTGAGATACCAGCCTTGGCCACGAAGGTCTCCATGTATCGTTTCGATCAATGTGATCATATTAACCTCGATGGATGTAATGATGGTTTGATCATATGTGAATTGGTGAATAGGCAAGTTAGAGTACCTAACCAATATTATATACGGGATATGCTTTTGGGTTGGTGTTTCGCATATATTCGGCACCTTGTATTGGTTCCCTTTGTTCTTGCTCGGTGTGTCTTATGCCGGCTTGATTTAATAATTTTGGCTGTTTAAAAAAAAAAAACCAATAGTATCATATTATCTCTAACTAAACATAGGTGCTCAAGCGGAAGATTCTACTCGGTGAAGTTGAACATCAGGATTCTTTCAACCAAGTGGAGGCACTCAGAGAAAATCCAACCTGTGAAAGTAAAGGATTGAGATTCTACATCATCACCGTATGTTGTGTCATTTAAAGCATGTAACATCGTTTTTTAGTATAAAGATACAAAGAAGGTATCAAAACTAATGAGTTTTAAAATGGGGGCCAATACCACGTAAAGAAAAGGTTCTAAATTATATTGGTTACGTGATTGTTAATGAAGTTCTTGTAAATTTTTGTTTGTAAAAAAATGCATTTAAGATGAATAGTTAAAAACTAATATTTTCAACGTATGAGGAATCAAAGACGGAGAGGAAACTACTTTAAAAAATGAAATTTTAATTTTATATTTTAATTTGATATAAATGAGCAAGAAATGTAAAAACAATCACATTCTGAAATTTATAAAAATTTATCAACAAAAAAAAAATGCTTTTTTGTTTGTAAAAAAATGCATTTAAGATGAATAGTTAAAAACTAATATTTTCAACGTATGAGGAATCAAAGATGGAGAGGAAACTACTTTAAAAAATGAAATTTTAATTTTATATTTTAATTTGATATAAATGAGCAAGAAATGTAAAAACAATCACATTCTGAAATTTATAAAAATTTATCAACAAAAAAAATGCTACTAGTATAATATATGAAGGACTTAAATATGTAAATGATATTGCAAATATCAAAAGTTTTGATTTTAATTTTTGTATAGATATTTTTTTATTTTTTTTAATCCTTGCAAATACATCCTCTTCTGTTTTTAGGCATCAATGTTTTGTTTTGTTCTTGGTAAAACTTATTCATATTGAAAATTAATTCTTGTATTATGTAGAATATTATATTTAATTTATCAAAATAAAGACTAAAATAAATATTATAGAGACAAATAATAGTATGAACATATTTCTTGTTTCAACAAAAAAAAAAAGTATGAACATATTTCTCTTCAAAAAAATAGTATATTTTGCACGACCAAAACAAAATATCAGGAATAGAGAATAAAAGTGGTGTATTTCGAAATAACTAAAAAAACTACAAGACTATATTTTAAGTAGGGGTTGTCCCAAAAAAAAAGTAGGGGCATTCGGTGCAGTTTAGTTCAGTTTTGGGGTTAAAAGTCATCTGAACTACAAGATAAAAATGTATAGAGTTAAGTTTGGTTCGGTTGACTTTTAAAATAAAATTTGAACCAAACTAATGTTGTTTGGGTTGGATAAAAATGTATAGAGTTAAGTTTTAGTTTGTGCGGTTCTTTTAAACAATGCAATTTTTTGTTTTCAACATCAAAATCAAATTAAAAAACTAAAACACAAGCTAAAACACGACATTTTTTGGACAATATTTCCAACAACGTTTTAAATTTATTCAACATTATAATTTTATTTTCATCCAATAATATTTTCAACATGGCAACAAATAAAGAGCATGATAGCATGCCCCAACACCATCACAACAACCAAAAAGGCCACCAAAGTGCATATCAAAATCACCAACTTCTTTATTGACCTCTGTATTGCATATTTTTCAATTGAGAAATGATATTTGAACATCCATTTATTTGACAACTTTTGCATATTTTTCAATTGAGAGATGATATTTGAACATCCATTTATTTTACAACTTTTGTGACAACTTTCTCTTTCATACTCATATTATTTTTTACTTTATCTCTCTATTGTTTTGGTTTCCGTGCAAATACATACATTTTCTTTGTAAATTATAGTTGTCATATAAGTTGTCAACCAAATTGGTTGTTCAAATAACACTCCTATTTTCAATTTATACATGTGTACTATTCCAAGAGTAATATTCAACTTGGTAAAAATTGTTGAGACTCAAACATAAATATGTGCGTGGTGCCGTCTAGGGTGGATGACCATAATAGGTCATGTACCGTGCATGACTGATTTTTACCTGTTATTGCAGGTCATCCCAGTAATAATAATATAATAATACTTTTACTTGTTGATGGGTTCAATTAAACAAGATGAAGGAAATGATAGAAGAAAGATATGAAATGATATAAAAGGGTGAAATCTGCAATTGTAATTACAAAGTATGAAAACTGAGTAACAACTGGTAGTGCATTACCAGTCCTAAAAGCACGCAGGCTTTCCCCAAATCACCTAAGGTGACCCCACAAGATCCTAACAGAAAATAGTCAATGAATCCTTCATTCCTCTGACACAGTATATATAGCATCCTCATGCATTCTTTTCCACATCACCCTTCACCCCTTTTGTCCTTTTCCTAGTGTAAACTTTCCACACCCTTGGTTGAGGCCCATAGTCTAAGCCCACTCCATTTGATGCATTCCTATCACTTGTTATACTTTTGACCCTATACTTTATATTCACAGGAATTCCACGTATAAAACTGTAATTCAATTTCAACCCCTAAAAAAAAGTGTGTCAATAAAGGATTCACATGTATCTGCATTCTGATAGAGTGGGATGAGCTCAAGACCATTGCTTTCACCTAAAATCTCCAAACTATCCTTTTTTTTTTAGAGATCTCCAAACTATCTGTAATGAACGAAAATGGAGCATCATATCCAAAGAGTGCCAATTATGATAGCCAACAAAGATGCAATTGTTGGTGGTTGAAGTATATGCTGAAGCGGAGTTTGTTCAGCAACAATTCTAATCCTCCTAACAACTTTAGCTAAGAATTAAGCTAAAAAAATCATCTTCGAAAATTCAACCACTATAGACAGCGCCTCAAACGACATCATCTTTATTTGTAATTTGATTGGTTCGACCAACTAAATGTATGAATCAACTGAAATTGAATCAAACGACAAAACAAGAAAGGTTCAAAGTAAAACCAATTCATTATCTAATAGCTTCAATTTTTAAAACATTATTTTGATGTGGCTAGGTGTAAAGACTGAGAGACGTTGAAGCATACAGCTCAAATGCCCTGTACGAAGATACGTTAAGATACACATTGATTAAAAAATCCATGGCTGCTGTTCTAGAATTGAGAAAACTAAACATGGGTTTCAAAAAATTAACCATTAATTAATAATTATGAGTGTTTAATGTTGATGGAGGCTATTTCGATCAAAACTATGTATAAATCATTGAATTTCATTGTGTACCAAGGAAGATCCGACCGGGTTGAATGGCGGGTCGAAACAACCCGTTTTAGTGTCAACGGGCGAAGAAGATGAGTATAAATTAAAAAATTAATGGTAATAAATTAAAAGACATAATAGAAGTATCGAACCCACCCAATTTTTTGGCCCTAGTTTTCTAGTGAGAGAAACTTCAACTTCTCTCTAAACTTTCTTTCTCCTTTGTTCATTAAGGAGGGGTGGTTTTAGGTCATTTTTTGACCTAGAATCACCCCTCTACATCTTTTTCCTCTTTTCTTTCAATCTAAATAAGTCGTTTTCACGTCCACCATTTCATCCAATTTTTAGCCATGTAAAATGTATAATTTGCTGCTGAGTCAAACATAAAAAATGTTGATAATTTTGTAAGATTTCCAACAACTCAAGAATCACCTCAATCGGACATACATAATACAACCTATGAAAATAACACTTCGGGTGAGGTATAGTACATCCAGAAAGCCACCATGTTACATAAAACATTGTCAAAGGCACCAGGTGACGTGATCATAAGGCTCTCTCCCTTATCAATCTTAATAAAGCCGTTTTGGAATAAAAGAACTGAATTAATTTCGGTTCAAAGTGATATTTTCATAGGTTGTATTACGTCTGTCTTATTTTTAATATATATGGAGTTTTGTATGTCTGATTTAGGTGATTCTTGAGTTGTTGGAAAGCTTACAAAATTATCTACATTTCTTATGTTTGACTCGAGCAAATTATGCATTTTACATGGCTTAAAATGGGATGAAATGGAGGATGTGATTAAAGTAATGAGCTGAAGCAATATTAGTGCGGCTGACTTGAATCAATATTCCAACTTTGATGTGGATTCTCTATTCCTAATTTCTTTCTGTAATAAACAAAATAGTGGAATAAAGTGGGCAAGGAATAACAATTTTCCTATACCCACCCACGTCTATACATGAATGGGGGGAAAATCCTCGGATCAAAATTTTAATTAGGTTTAAGTCTGACGAGAATATCATTTAATGGGTACGAATAATAGTAATTGGACTAAGAATGAAACATAAGCTGAAATTTCGACGTTCTGAATCTTCGATATAAGTCTTTATGACAAACTATCCATTGAAAAATACCTTTGACAACTAAAACAGATCGATGAACCAAACGACTTACGTTATCAAATATAATCAATTCAATCATTTGACACGACCTTATCGGACTAACAATACCAAAAATATTATCACCAAATACAATTTTTTATTGTGAGTTCCATCTTGTATTAATAGTTTTTTTGTTTAAAATGCTATAAACATTTTTTCTTAATGAAATGAATGATAATTGATTAGAAAAATTAAAAGAATACACAAGATAAATCAAACCAATATGCCAACGTGACTTAAAAGTAAGTTTAGATCTTCTACCTGCAGACGGGTCATGATGACCCGGTTGGAAACCCACATTACCCAGATAAAAAAATCACAACTTTAACCCTTTTTAACAACGAAAACTCAATTTAAAGACTGAATCATAAACCAAATAACATATTCTTGTGATTTCAATCAATTTTTTTCTTCTTTAAACACTCAAAGTGAAATCAAAATTTGTAATCACAGGAAATTCAAATATGAATCATTCACAGGTATATAGATCTGACAATTCCTTTATTAAAGAAATTCACATCCGAAAAATTCATAGATGTGGTTCCCAAATTTCACATCTGAAACATTTTTTTTTAATTGCCAATTTTATTAAAGCTTCCAACCTGGAGCGAATAAACACCAACGACAAACAAGCTTCCCCAGCAAAAAAGCAACAACAAAAAGGAATAAAAACTCCCTAATCCCTCACAATGATTAAACAATATCAATTACCATATTCAAACTTCATGCGAAGTACATGTACTCCTTCCTTATATTCCACTCGTGAAGAAAATCCTAATAATGTATGGAAAAATTGTCACTTATTAATGTTATTCTTAGTACATGTACTTAGGATTTTTCCTCATATACTTAGGATTTTGTCCCATCTTCAACCTTCTTGCGAAGTACATGTCCTCCATTATGAACAAGAAGCTTGAATTTGACTAAATACACTCCTTTCCTTCTGACATGTACTCCAAATGGTTAAACGAATATACTCCTTTACCTCTTCGATTATGATTAAACGAATATACAACGAAATGACTAAATGTACTATTTGAATTTGTTGGTGATGTCGTGTTTCAATTGTTGCTATACGATAGATCTCAGGAAGAAAAAAAAAATAGTGGTTGTTGTTGTTCCAAAAATGATTTTTATAATGTTGCCATGACAATTTGTGGTATAGTTTGTGATGAACTCATGATGGTGATGAACTCCGGTGGTGAGTGGGAAAGAAAGAAGTTTGGATCTCTGAAAATTGATGAGAGTTATGTTGGTTGAATTCTGTGTGCAAAAGCTGAAAATACAAAACCATAATGGGGCAAAGTTGCATTACTAAATTTTAAATATGAATAGAATTGTGCATTTATGGTATTTGGATGAAACCTGAAAGAACACTGTAGCAATAAGTTACCAGTCAACGATCGCAGCCGTCCATTATTTTAATATTATATCGTATGGTGAAAAGGCAGTCATGGACGGTACATGACTTGATATGGCCATCCACCCTAGCCTGAGCCTATATGTGTACTATTTTTTCCCTTTTCACGTTTTGTGAAGAACCAAAGAACTTAATGAAAAATGAATTATGACGAACATAAGTTGAACAAAGAAAGGGGATTTTTGGAGCATGTGACTTTTTCAACCGAGAATCGGTTTATTATTTGTTCAAGCCACTAGTCAACGATTGGCACATTTTGATACATCAAGAAATAAATTTTTAGATGAAAATTCAAATGAAATAAGTCATGCATGCATCTAGAATGATAGCAATGTCATGTGGAAATTTTTTGCTTTTGATTAGTCTCCCAGCCTTCTTAATGGGACGACTTGTGATATTTATCCGTATTAAAAATATAAGTCTCAAAGATAAGAAATAATCAAATAAATGATATGAAACCAAACACCGAAGACTCTCACCAAGTCAATGTAAATATCTAATAATGGAACTACCTTCAAGTCAAAAAATATGAAACTGTCTAGAAATTTATTGTTTTGATTATTATAATTATTATTATTTATTTTGAATGAAAATGTGTGGTTTGTTCTCAAAAGATAATAATAATCATCTGTGGTACACCTACAGAATTCAATTTCTCGTGTGTGGTCAATAAGCTTACCATAAAACTAAATTTTGGCTTAGAAAATTTGTGCTATAAATATTAACGTTGCGTTCTTAACATTTTATATCCACACACAATTAGTTTTTTATTGGCTTTCTCTCTTTCATTAAACCATTTAATAACTCTTTCCACAAAATCATTCATTCATGGCGTGGTTGCTTCTGTTTTTGCATGTTTTTCTCTTCCATTTTCCGTTCTTCTCTTCTTCTTTAAATTTTTCATGCCATCACGATGAAAGTTCTGCTTTGCTTCAATTCAAAGACTCCTTCACTATATATTCTGAATCTAATCTTTGTAAATCTCCTATGAAAACAGCAACATGGAAAAATGGGACTGATTGCTGCTCATGGCATGGTGTCACCTGTGACACCATCTCTGGTCACGTGATTGATCTCAACCTTGGTTGTGAAGGCCTTGAAGGTATATTACATCCTAATAGTACTCTTTTCCATCTTGCTCGTCTCCAAACGCTCAACCTTTCTAACAATTTTTTCTTTAACTCCTACTTCCATTCATACTTTAGTGAGTTTGTGAGTCTTACACATCTTGACTTGTCTTACAGTTCCTTTGAAGGTGAAATTCCAACTCAAATCTCACACCTTTCCAAATTACAATCACTTCATCTCTCCGGGAATTTTTTATATGAGTTAGTTTGGAAAGAAACCACCTTGAAGAGGCTTCTGCAAAATGCAACAGATTTACGGGAGTTGTTTTTGGATTATACAAATATGTCTTCAATAAGACCAAACTCCATTGCTTTGCTCTTCAACCAATCTTCCTCTTTGGTTACTCTTAATCTTAAAAACACAGGATTGAGAGGAAACTTTAAAAATAACAATCCCCTTTTACAAGGTATCCAAGTGCTAGATCTCTCCCACTGTTCATTCGAAGGGGAAATTTCTATGTTTTTTTCTAACCTCACACATCTTACCTCTCTATCTCTCTCAAATAATAACCTAAACGGTTCAATCCCATCTTCACTTTTAACACTTCCACGTCTAACTTTCTTGCATCTCGATAACAATCAGCTCAGTGGTCGAATTCCGAATGCATTTCAAATGTTAAACAAATTTCAAGAATTAGAGTTGAGTCATAATAATATTGGAGGTGAGCTGCCAACATCACTTTCAAACCTTCAACACCTCGTTAGCTTGTATCTTGGATGGAATTCATTTAGCGGTCAAATCCCAGATGTTTTCAGTGGGATGATCAAACTGCAAGATCTCTCTCTATATTCTAACAATTTAGAAGGACAAATTCCATCTTCATTATTTAATTTGACTCATCTTATTACATTAGATTGTTCATATAATAAATTAGAGGGTCATCTACCCAACAAAATTACAGAGTTCCAAAAGCTAACTGATTTGAGTTTAAAGGACAACTTGCTAAATGGAACAATTCCTTCCTCCTTCTTATCTTTGCCTTCTTTGGTAAGTTTAGATCTATCAAATAATCGACTCAAGGGACCTATCGGTGCAATCTCATCATATTCCTTAGAGTGGCTAATTATAAGCAACAATAGGCTAGAAGGCAATATTCCTGAATCCATTTTCAACCTTGCAAACCTAAGTACACTAAGCCTATCATCAAACAACTTGAGTGATGTTGTCAATTTTCAACTCTTCTCCAAGCTTACAAATCTGGAGTTATTATCCCTTTCATGGAATAGTCAACTGTCACTAAACTTTGATTCCAATGTTAATTATAGTTTTCCTAGGCTACTACAATTGGAATTGTCTTCGGTCAATCTGGTTGAATTTCACAAATTACATGGAAAACTCTTGAGTTTGAATTATCTTGATCTTTCCAATAATAAACTTAATGGAAGAGTCCCCAATTGGTTACTTAAACACAATAGTTGGTATTTTGTTAACCTCTCTCGAAACATGTTCACGTCAATAGATCAATTGTTTAACATCAGTAGACCCGATAATTATTTTAAAATCCTTGATCTTAGTTTTAATTTACTGGATGGTGAAATCCCTTTGGCAGTTTGCAATATCAGTTCACTTGAATTTCTCAACTTGGGATACAACAATTTGACTGGTATCATTCCACAATGTCTTGCTGATTCACCATCCCTTCGAGTTTTGAATCTACAAATGAACACAATTCATGGAACTTTGCCAAGTAACTTTTCAAAGGATAGTAGAATTGTATCTCTGAACCTCTATGGCAACCAATTAGAAGGCAATTTTCCGAAATCCTTGTCTCGGTGTAAAAAGTTGGAGTTTCTAAACCTCGGCAGCAACAAAATAGAAAACAATTTTCCAGATTGGCTTCAAACTCTGCCATATTTGAAAGTGTTGGTTTTACGAGACAATAAGTTGCATGGTACCATTGCCAATTTAAAGATCGGGCATCTATTTCAAAGTTTAATCATTTTTGATATCTCAGGTAACAACTTTAGTGGTTTTCTACCAAACACCTATTTAAAAAATTATGAAGCCATGAAGAATGTTACTCAGGTGATTGGGGATAGCAGTTTGCAATACTTGGACGAGTCATATGGTATAGTCAACGAAGGATACTCTGATCCTTTGACTGTGGCAACAAAAGGGACCAAAATGACACTGGTGAAAATTCCAAGAAACTTCGTAAGTATTGATTTGTCAAGAAACAAGTTTGAAGGAGAGATTCCAAATGCAATTGGAGAGCTTCATGCACTCAGAGGGCTTAACATTTCACATAACAAACTCACTGGTCATATTCCCCAATCCATAGGAAACTTGACATACTTGGAATCTTTGGATCTTTCCTCAAATATGTTAACAGGTGTTATTCCTGTGGAATTAACCAATCTGAACAGTCTTGAAGTCTTGGATCTTTCCAATAATCATCTTGTGGGAGTAATACCTCAAGGAAAGCAATTCAATACATTTTCAAATGATTCCTTTGAAGGAAACTTGGGGTTATGTGGATTTCCCTTGTCAAAGAATTGTGGACCTGAACAACATTCTCCACCTTCAGCCAACAACTTTTGGAGTGAAGAGAAATTTGGATTTGGATGGAAACCGGTCGCAATTGGATATGGATGTGGGTTTGTGTTTGGAATAGGCATTGGATATTATATGTTTTTAATCGGAAAGCCTAGATGGCTTGTGATGATATTTGGTGGTCAGCCTAAGAGAAGAGCGAAAGGGAGGACAAGAATGAGGAGGAACCATGGTACAACATGAATTAAAATCAGATGGTGCAAATGTCATAGTTTTATTGTTGCAGTTATTTTCTCTATTGTGTGCTCATTTTTTACTTTCTTTTTAAGACAAGCTTGATTCTAATTGTGACAATCTTGCCACTCTTTGGATCTAGCTAGTTTGATTTTGAGTTGTAAGTTTGTACTCTGAATGTTGTAGTTATCATGATGATGTTACCTTAACTTCTCCGTAAATCAAAATTTACATCAATTTTTTATCATACAACAAACAAGTGTTACTAATACACTGAACATGAGTTCTAGTAATTTGATTTGAGAAACACTTGTTCAGATCAAATGTAATAATATTCTTTTGTAGAACACAAAGCAGATTAAATTTACTTAGCATCCCTTTTTCTTTTTACTTTTTTCTCTTTTTCTTTCAAGAAACCCCTTCTTGAAAAATGGACATTATTTTGTTTTCCTGATACTCCAAGATTGATTGATTGTATTTTAAGCAACTTCGCTTAATAATTCACATTTATATTACCCTTTTACCTTTGCAATTCTGTTTTGCGTTTTTGTGTCTAATTGTTACAGAATTGTGTTTTACAAAAGGTGTTAAATAAATAATAAGAGTTTAGATTAAATATGTGACAGGAGGTAAAAACCACTGTTTGTGTAATTCTTATAAAATAATAAGAATCTGTTTTGCCTTTTTGTGTAATTCTTTTTATGTTTTTATGTGTGTTCTGTTTTCAACATAGGGAGGAGATCAATCATCCATTTTTTAAGAAATTTTACAATTTTTTAAGAATCACTAATTGGTATCAGAACTTGTGCTTCACTTGAAATTAAGTTCTTACTTCCAGTGCATCATTAATAGAATTGTGCCAATGTACAAAGAGAAAACAATATGGAATCTTGATATGCTGCTGGTAGAAGCACAAATGAATCTTTGTAATGTAGCATTAAGAATAGGCATTAATACAAGACTAATTTTTTTATTAACATCTGATACTGATAATGTTGGTATTGATAGATATGATACAAATACTTTGGTTATATAATCTTAGTGTATCTTATTATGTGATTATAATGTTTAGTATGATTATATTGAAGATGGACGTCTAAGCGCTTCCTTTGACGCCATTATCTTTACAAAGTTTATGGAAGCTGTTTGGCTATTTCTCACTCTATACTCTACATCTTGAAACTGCACATTAATGAGAAATTGTCTATCATTGAGAATGTCATCAAGTGAAGCAATTATTATGAACAAACCAATGTTGCTGAATATTCTCATGACTCTTGAATTCATCAAGATACTATAGAGTTTTGAAAATTCTAAAACAAAATATATGTGCACACATGATATCATTTAAGTACTTAGCAGATCTAAGAATAAAACAAATAATGGTTTTTCTATCATGTGCAAATTTGTACATGTTAAGAAGTTCAAAGTAGTAAGTTTGTATTGGAACTTTAAAATGATTGCAGAGGCTCTGCTACCACATCCTTCAGAATCAGATTTCAATGTGATTATTACTGCCTATGTTAAGCTGGGGAAATCAGACAAGCTTCCGAGATTGTGGTGCTATTGGGAAGTATAGGTTTATACACTTGTGATAATCTTCTGCCTCGTTATTGACGTTCAATTGGTATGTTACAAATTAGGAAGATTTTGGAAGAAGCCAAAAAGAAGGATTCTACGTTAATTGTCGCACTGCTGTACCATACATTCATTGTTGGATATTGCAAGTGACAAGATTTTAATGAGGCTCTCAAGTTATTGACTAAGATGAAGGATTTTGATGAATATCACAGGTTCATTCACCCTCTCTGCTATAAGGCTATGGATGGAAAATGGCAATATAGAAGCTAGAGGAACTAGAGTTTATGGATAAGAAATTGGTGCTTCTGTGAATATTCAATCTTTTTCAGAGGTTATTTGATACGTCGCTGACTTTTTTTGTCTGATATGAAAGTTCACAAATCAAATTGGTTTTAGTACTGATTTTTACAACATGGTAATTTTTGTTTTCTCTGTTGAAGAATTGCATTGTTTTTTTGAATTATGATACATGATACTTTGTCTCTAAGATAAATATACTTGGTTGAGATACAATCTCTAGTTTAAGGTACCGGAGACAATGTAAATCCAAAAATTTCCTGCCACACGAGCTTTCAATTACTGTTGAATGTTGATCAATATTTAGTCTTATTTGCTTCTATGTCTTCTCATGTATTATCGTTCTTGTAGCAATGGTTTGATGAAACAAGAAGTGAAATCCATACTAAATGGCTACCGATTATATCTTATGACACATATATCCTTGTATGAACTCAATGAGAGCCCAAAAGTTGTTGAAATTGAATAACTGATACCTACCTATAAACCTCAAAGTCAATCTGCAATGTACTACTGCTAAAAAAAAATTCATTCCATTTCATTAGCTAAAATATGCTAAATACATGAAGGTACATCATCTATAATATGGGGGCTAGGATTAGATAGGGATGTTTGAGCTAACTTGTGAGCGACCCCATTTGCTTGCCTCCTGTTGAACTCAACATGTGATTTCTGAAATCTATCCACTAACAATTGTTTACAAGCAGAAATGATACATCCAAATTCGCTACTATCATCTATACATGAATTGACACAATCAACAACTCTTTTAGGATCAAGTGCAAAGTCCACATTGTCAAACTGGAGATTAGAAACCCAATCCAAAACTGTATGTAACCCGACAGCCTCCCCCACATCAATATCACAAAGAGGAGCAAACCATTTTGCTTTTGCAAGGACAAAATCACCAGCATCATCTCTAAGACACATACCCAAACCAACCCTGTCAAGAGAAGTGGAAAATGATGCATCAATGTTGCATTTATACTTGCCAGGTGTCGGTTTCTTCCAGTTATCCTCTTCTTGCCTTGTAGGTGGATTGGGCGCTGCTGTAGACTTGATAGTTTGAGTTGCTCTCCACTCGTCTAGTAAATGGGTTGCGCGATGAAGCACGTGCGAGTTGAGTTCATTTTGTTGCTGCCAAAGTTTCATGTTGCGACTCTTCCAAAGACTCCACATAATTGTGGCCATGAGCTCACACTGACCTGAAGAAAATTGCTGCAAAAGAATGAAAATAAGTGCATGTATATTGTAATCTTGACGAAGCACCCTGTTTATTGTGTCCCATAAATTCACATCACACCACACTTGAACAACTTTAGGACATTTAATGAGAATATGGATACTATATTCATAATTGATATTGCACTGAACACAATCGAGTGGGCAAGAGACTCCTCTACTGCTTAGACGAGCGTGTGTTGGAAAACAACCACGATACACATGCCAAAGAAAATTCTTGATTTTGGGAGGCACTTTTAACTTCCAAACTAGGTTCCACCGGCCAGGAACATCCAAATGAGAGTTATCTGCAATTTCAGACACACATATTCTATATGCACTTCAAACAGAATACTTACCACTATTCTCCGCTTACCAAATTAGTTTGTCTTCTGCGACTAGAGACTGAAGCGGTGTATTGAAGATTATTTGTGCAGTGGGCGCATCAAATAAGTTAAAGATTAGAAGAGCTTTCCAAATCTTTAACTCTTGATCAATAAAATCACATGACTTCACCTGCATCAAAGGCTCAAATATTGGGTGAAAAAAACAAACCATCCTTTGGCTAAGGAGTGCCTAAAATAAGTATATTACCTCCGGAACCTATCCACTGTCGCGCACCTTGTTTAACCACAATTTTTGCACTAAAAATACTCATCCAGAAATATTTTTGTTTACCAATATATTTTAGTTCTTTTTTTTTCCTTAAAAAAAACTAAAATATATCGGTAAACAAAAACATTTTTTATTTTACAATCTTTGTAATAAAAAACATATTTAAATATAAATTGTAGCAAATAAAAATGTATTTTGGAGCAGACATTAGTTTCTCCTTCTAGTTTCCACTTCATTCAAGCAATCGATAGCCACGCCTGAAACTGCTGCCGCGAACTGAAGTGTGTCTCTGTTCTTCGCGATCTCACATTCTGCGTTCATTTTGTAGGTTCATCTCTTTCAAATTCTCTTTTATTTTTCTTTAATAACTCGTATCCTGTGATCACATCTGTTTCTGTTCCACCGGTGTAAGATAGCATCATTCCTGTTAGAACCCGTAATTACGAAAATCTCTTTCCCCACTTATAATCAGAGCCTTAATTGTACTGTCTGATCTTATTGAATTACTTGATTATACGAATTTGGGTTGAATTAGATGAAATTGATAGCAGTATTGACAACTGTGTCCCTCCACTAATGCATAGGGATTTTAATTATCACTTTCTGGTTTCGATTCATCTATGTTTTTTTAATACATTTTGTAAAAATGATGATGATGAGCACGAATACAAAAAAATGACCTTCTGCTGCAATCTTTATTACTATGCTGATTCATTGATTTGATTTGGTCCACGTTTAGGTTAGAATGGATGAACAGCATCAGAAGCAGAAAAACAAGTACAGTATAATTGTTCCTACCTATAATGAGCGACTCAACATAAGCCTCATTCTTTACCTTATATTCAAGCACCTTCAGTAATTTCTCTATCTCTTCATACTAAACACAATGCCTTTTTCTTCCCTTTTAGACTTTACTGAGCTATCTTTTATGGCATTTGTCCAGCTCTATATTATGATCAATAGTCTTTATGATTACTCCGTTCTGTTTCTCAATTTTAGGGATGTTGATTTTGAAGTTATTGTTGTGGATGATGGAAGTCCTGATGGTACTCAGGATGTTGTAAAACAACTGCAACAGGTTTATGGAGAAGATCGAATTGTAAGCACTAAGTAGTGACATTTACAAAATTGAATTTTCATATATTCTGGGATTTATCTCACTCCGTTTGCATCATTTAGAGTAACGTGTTTATTCTTGTGGTTACAGTTGTTACGAGCGAGACCTAGGAAGATGGGTTTAGGTATGTTCCTGATACGTTTACTAACTGATTTTGATAAATTAGTTTCTGATGTGAAAGAACATTATGGCGTCGGTTGATCCATGTTGCCAAACCCACTTAGTGGGATAAGACTTGGTTGTTGTTGTTGTAGCCTCTGATATGATTAATTTGCAGGAACGGCTTATATTCATGGCATGAAGCATGCATCTGGAAATTTTGTTGTCATTATGGATGCTGATCTGTCGCACCATGTAAGTTGTCCTGTTCAGTAACAGTGTGCAGTTATGAACAATGATTAAATTTGTAAAGGAGTAAAAAATCAAGAAGACTTTGATGAACTTTGTATTAGATTTATTGTCTAGAGAATTTGTTAGTTGCAGCATTGTATTTTAATTATTATTATTATTATTATCATTATTTTTCTAATCTGTTTATTTCTTCTGCAGCCAAAATATTTGCCAGGCTTCCTTAGGTAAATAAAGCTTTTAATAACGTCTTTCTTTTTTTCTTGTTACCTGCCACAACTTAACTCTTCCCTTTTGTTTTTTCAGAAAACAGTTGGAAACTGGTGCTGATATAGTTACCGGGACTCGTTATGTTAAAGGCGGTGGTGTGCATGGATGGAATCTTATGCGCAAACTAACAAGCAGGGGGGCAAATGTTCTTGCACAAACACTTTTATGGCCTGGTGTCTCAGATTTGACAGGGTCTTTCAGGTAAAGAGATTGATAATGGATATCAAAAAGTTTGGTGAGTGATGTTGCTCCCTGTTGATCACTTGATTGGTTTAAGATTGATGTATTGTTGTTCTTTATAGACTTTATAGGAAATCAGCGCTTGAAGATATTATTAGTTGCTGTGTTAGCAAGGGATATGTCTTTCAAATGGAGATGATAGTTCGAGCATCCAGAAAAGGGTACCATATTGAAGAGGTGCAGTTGCTAATTTGTATTTTCTATTCTTTACATTAACCTGGTTGTTATGTCAACTTCATAACTCATGAGTTAGATGTGTAGTTAGCATTAATCATCACTATACGTGCTTCCCATTTATAACATTTTGATATATCTGTTGGTTTTATGACTGAAAGATGAAAAACATAGAAGAATAGAAAAGGAAGTTGCAGGTTGAGTAGGAATAGGAATTCAGTTTTTCATTATGGCAGAAGCAGTACACTTAAGTAATTTAAAAAACAAACTAAACAACACACGTTGCCAACTCTTCAGC
>Ga0228711_1006927_pt1 | contig 16644 bp, 12 predicted proteins | sample MedpolnodulmetaG_2_FD_177996 | JGI IMG/M metagenome (GOLD analysis project Ga0228711, IMG submission 177996) | Root nodule microbial communities from Medicago polymorpha collected in Santa Monica, California, United States - brown nodules | ecosystem: Host-associated > Plants > Roots > Nodule...
ATGGCATTGTTGTTTAGTTTAGGTTTTGATCGCCAATTTTTTTTTTTTTTTATGTAGATGTGTCTCAGAATCAGAACCAGGGTAATGTTTAGGGTGATGACAAAAAGAAAGAAAAATCGTCTATGACATGGCAAGGAATTGTCTATGATGGTTCCGAAAAAAAGAAGGGTTCGAAGTTACCAGTGTACAATCAGTCGAGGTTGAGGAGGAGCGGGAGGACATGCTATTTTGGTCCTCAACCAAAAGAAGGTGCCCCAGGGATTGTAGCAGGCAACCCGATTGACTTGTGTGACGAGGAAGAATGAATGTAATGACTTCTAATGCCTAATCGTTTTGGATTTTTTTATGTTTTCTTATTGTGTCGCACGCATTTTGCTCGACATTATGGTACTTTAAATAAAATCGCGTTTTGAATAATTTCGATTAAAATCGTGTATTTCGATTAAAATCGCGTATTGAATAATTTCGATTAAAAATCACGTATTGGATAATTAAAATTGCGCATTGAATAATTTCGATTAAAAATTGCGTATTCGAATAAACACTAATTAAGTCCAACGTGAATTCGATTAAAAGTTGTGTAATGAATAAATAAATTCGAAAAGTGGTAAATTCATTACATTACATTACATTCGAAAATATACATTCCAACTACAACAATTATCTTACATTTGAATGGGGTAAATTCAAACTCGTTAAGCAGCAGGACTACAACATTCGTCCGACATTTCTATTGTTCCATTCAAATGATTAAATTTCTGTTAGGCTTGGTTTAAATGAAGGTATTCAAGTGTCAAAAGAATGAGGTCCATTCCTTGACACTTCAATACCTTCATTTAAACCAGCCTAACAAGAATTTAATCTTTTGAAAGGAACAATAGAAATGCTGGAAGAATGCTTGAGTCCTGTCGGTTAACAAGTTTGAATTACCCTATCCAGAGGAATACAGTTGTTGTAGTTGGAAGGTGCATTTCCTTACCTAATCACGATCTTCTAGAGGAATCAGACTCTTGATAATATCTTCAGTTGACCTCAGCAACGTTACCCGCATATCTATCCACTGGAACATGTTGTGCTCCCAAAACATGCTTTTCATGTTTTCGTCGTTCGTTAATTCCACCCAAGTGAATGATACTCTCCCATCGTCGAGCGTTGGACGTTTATACCGAACGAATTCCACCCTCCTTGTGTCTTTGGGGTTGACTCCTTGGTTGAATTCATTGAGTTGATCCTTGAGACCTCTTAATGTTACACCAAGGCACCGAACCTTCAACCTCTGAGGTTCTCCGCCGTTGAATTGTGCATGAACGTCGATCCACCCGCCATTGTTTCAAATCTACACAATAAGAAATTGAAAACAATCAATGAAAAACTCATTCCAACATTTCATCAAACACTTAGAGTGTAAATTATACATAAACCCTAAAAATAAAAAAAAATAACCCTAAAATGTTTTGCCTAAAAAAAAACATAAAAATAAAAAAAATAACCCTAAAATGTTTTCCCTAAAAAGAAACATAAAAATAATGTAAAATATAACAAAATTATTCAACTTATATATACTCTTAAAATAAATCATATACTCTTCTTACATGTAAATCTACTTAAAAACTAAAATAAAAAAATAAATATAAAACACCAAAATAAAGAATAGCCCTAAAATTATAACATAAACATCATGCAAACATTTTAACTACATTAATCAACTAACATCTACTCTAAAAATGCATTATAACATGTAAATCTACTCAAAAACTAAACTAATTTAAATTTACTCAAAAAACTAAACTAATTTAAATCTACTAAAAACTAAAAAAAAAACATTTATAACAACTAAAATGTAAGTTAATAGCTTTATGATGACTTACTTGTGATTTTGTTGAATAAATTTGGTAGGATTTGGTTGATTTTTTAGAGAGATTTTGAGAGAGATTTGGAAAATTTGGGTAAAATGAGAGTAATAATGGATGATAGAGCTTCTGCCAGGTTTGTAGTAGAAACGCATCAGCAGTTAACTGCCGAGGTTTTCCTCGGTAGTTAACTGCAGCCGGTTTCTTCATTGCCGAGGGGGCTTTTCGTCTTTTACATGAGTTTTTCAGCTCTATCAAATGTGTCAACAACAATTTTCCGAAGGGTTTTGTTGGGGTGAAAAGTGAAAGGGTAATTTTTTTTTGTTTTATATAAGGGTAAATTTAGAAGTTTGTATAAAATGTTGGGGTAAAGGTATAAATGTAGGGGTGTGGGCCATAACTTCCAAGAATAGTGCTCAAAATACAATCAGGCTTCCCTCATAATTCAAAATAAAAAAATTGTGGAAATTTCTTTTTCCAACTTCCACCTTTTTCATGCGCCCTCTGTTTTGTCCATTTTTTCATGTTTGGATTTTATAATTTGAAACATGTTTAAACTATGTTAAAAACTTGTGTTTTGGGGGGTTTAACATTTTTTGGATTATATATAATTTGAATTGTTCCAAACATAGAAAACAGACATGCTTGTCATTAAATCCAATTTTACAACAGCAACATAAATTAAACATAACAATTTCAACAACATAATTCAACAATTAAATACAAAAACGCAAAGCAACATAATTAAACACAACAAGATCACATTTTATTCAAACTAAATTCTTCATTGAGTTTATCCATGCAAGCCCTTATTTCTTTTTAGGCTCTAGTCTGAAACAAACTTTCCCGAATATCATGAAAAGATCTCACCAAGGAAACGTCTAACTCGACCGGTCCCTTAGAACTATGCTGACCAAATGTATAGAAAATAATTATCACGCCATCGTTGTTCCAAAGCTTCATTTGAGTGAATCGAATGCGTCCATTTGAGTTGATTGACATACGATGATACACAATATTATCCATCATTCTTGTGTCTTTTTGGTTGAGACAACCTTTATTTTGGTTATGATGATCCTTCAAGCTAGATAGGGTAACATCAACGTTATTGAGTTTTCCCTCGTTGTAGTAAATTGCAACTAACTTAGTTCTCATATCTACTAGATAAGTGTTCAAGGTTTTGTGGTGTAGTTTGCAAATGCACCAAACACGCCAATTTTTTAAGGTTATGTGCCTCGTGGACTACAAAAATTGTCGGTCCAAAGTGGATTGCACAAAAATCTTGTAACTTTCTAGTTCTTGACGTTATATAATCCAAAATGTATCATACCCACTACAACACAACTAATAACACAGTATGAGTATGTTTTAGACTATATAATTCAAAACAATCTGGGTGTGGTGTCAAATTATATAATCCAAAAGCACATAGACCGTGGATTGTGGCTTAGCAAACATGGTTTGGACGATTGTTTCAATTTGGTCATCATAAATTGCTGGGTCAATTGATACATTTACATGTTCCTTGACTTAGTGTAGTTATAGTCTGGATTATCATTTGACTATAAATAGTTTTGTATTTTCTTCATTTTCATTGCAATTCTCTTATTTTCTTATTCCAATTTTCTTTCCTACTCCCTCTAGTCTTGAATATGAACAAAAATAGAGTCAACAAAAATGAATGCGTTTACTTCAACTTTTAGACAAAATACATCTACTTTTGCTTTTATTTGAGACCGACAGAAGTACTGTTCTTTTGAGGGTGACTATGATGTCATGATCATTGTTGAACATTCATATAATCCTCAAAACTGATACACGGTTTTTGTGAGTAAGTACGACTGTCATTAGTCAACAAAGGCATTTATATTATCTGGTAAATGTTTATAACTTTTTACAATATGAGATTATACAATTCCAAATAACACAAATATTCTTCAGATTATATAATTCGAACCAGAGCAAAATGAGAAATTTAAAGAATGATTAAAGTGAAAAAATAAATTGTCAAAATTTGCATCCTTCATTCATTCATTGGCCCTTACGGGCATGTGTCCAAAAAGGAACCAATCTAAGCACATAAAGGCAACAAATACCAAAAGTTTCCTCCTGTCTCCGGCATCCAGCAATTCAAATTAAAAACACGAGATTTTTAGAGCTGTTGAGGACCGTTTCAATAGTAAAAGAAAAACACAAAACCTTTTTTCTAGTCTTTTTACACAAACCAAATAAAATAATAAATCTTTAAGTAATAGGGTTTTGAAAATGGGACGGCACGCAATTGCAACCCCAGCAAACATGCCCTGTCCTCTGAATTAATCAATTCATACAGTTCACACACGGCATAGATAGTAGATAAATAAATAAAAGAAGATATAAACCATAAACTTACTCTAAAAAAAAGTATAATCTTATAGTATTAAATTAAATTAAATAAAATCATAACACGTTCTAAGATCATTCATCACACTAAGTCAAAAATATATCATTAATCACACCTAAAGTTACAACTTCTTCTAAGCTGGAGGACCCTTTCCATTTCTTGAACGCGTTTAACCGTTATTCATTTTCCTTTTACAAAATTAACCAGTATCTTTAATTATAATTATAAAATAAAATAAAGGAGAATGTTAACCATTGTCCTTGGGGTACTGGATAAGGGAATAAAAATAAAAATATAGTGTTGAAAAATGGTGAAAAGTGATAAATTTAATTTTTTAAAAGTCAAAGTGTTGTTAAAACCGATGCAAACATGCTACTTTGGACTTTATTATCAAAATAAATAAATACCAATTTTTTTAGATGTACTTTTATTTACTTTCAAAAAATAAATAAACAAACGGTATATATATTTGGTTTCTCTCACACGGCTTCAAATTTCGAATTTGAAACAAAAAAAAATCCCAAACAGACACTACGGCGATGATTTCGCTACGAAACCTCTGTAGCTTCTTCACCGTCCTCTTAGCAACAATCATACTAACAACGACGTCGTTTACCGATGCACAATCGTGCAACGGTATACTCGTCTCATACTCCTCCTCCGCCGGAGTTCAACTGCCGCCTAACGTCACCGACCCAAAGAAGCAACCCTACCGATTCGAATCAACCTTAAGCGTGCTCAACAACGGTCTCGATGAACTCAAGTCATGGAAAGTCGCCGTCGAGTTTCAGCACGACGAGTATCTTGTTTCTGCTTCCAATGCTGTTCTCGCTGACGGTACTACCCTCCCTGCCCAAGTTGGAAACGGCACCGTTTTCGCTGGTTTTCCACAGACGGATCTGAAGACTGCTGTTGAGACGGCTGGTGATTTGACTCAGATGCAGGCTCAGGTTAGTCTTGTTGGGACTGTTTTTGGTGTGGCGCCGCCGGATGTTCCGTTGCCAAAGTCGATCAATCTTGCTAATGATGGATTCATCTGTCAAAAAACCACCGGTCAAGGTACCTTCTTTTCCTTTTTTTAGATTTTTGTTTTTTGGAATTCTTTGTCTAGGTTGAAATTTGTTTGATCTAAGATTTGTTTAAAATTGGATGTGACAAGGCTTTTGCAATTTGGGTTCCTTTGGATCGATTTATTGAGGCTCTGTTTGGTCAAAAATAGCGAATAGCTTATAAGCTAGATCATTGAATTGTATGTACTGTTTGGTAAAATTCGCTGTTCAAGTAGCTTATTAATATGAAATGACATTAAAAAAATATATTTAATTCATTTTTTTTCTTCCAATTAAGGTTACAAGGGTAAAATTGAGATAAAAAAATGATTAGTTATAAGTTATTTGCATTAGCTTATCAAAAAACGCTATAAGCTAGCAAAAATAAGCTATAAGCCCGTGAGAAAGTGACGGTTACCAAACGGTTCTTTTGGTCAAATGAGTTTATAAGATATAAGCTATAACTATAAGCTCAAATATGTGGCTTGCCAAACAGACCCTGAGAGAGTTTATCTGCTTACATAAATACTTGTGAGACGATTTGAGAGACTTTCTTAGAACTTATGATGATTGCCTATGAAAGAAACTATTTTATCTTTTCTTATAGAAATAGTTTATACATAAGCAGCTATATGATAATCACTTGTGCCTTAAGCTTTTTATTAAGTTGTTTATTGAAACAGGAACTTAATTTAACCTTTTTTTAATGGTTGTTACCGTTAGGTAAGAATGGGACTAATGTTTGTTGCACAAGAGATCCTAAGTTCAAAGCAAATGTCACTACAGATGAAAAGTTTCTGCCGCGTCAAAATGGCGATCTTACGATCATGTATGATGTGATTAGATCCTATGATTCAAATTACTGGGCAGAGGTTACGATTGGCAACCAAAATCCTCTTGGAAGGCTTGATAATTGGAGGTTGAGCTGGGACTGGATGAATGATGAGTTTATATTTACAATGAAAGGAGCTTATCCATCTGTTCTGGATGCTTCTGGTTGTATTTTTGGTAAGCAAGGTACTTACTACAAGGATCTTGATTTTGCTAATGTATTGAATTGTCAGAGGAGGCCTACCATTATTGATCTTCCTCCTACTAAATTCAATGATACTGATGTTGGGAAAATTCCTTCTTGTTGCCGGAACGGTACTATATTGCCGCGATCTATGGATCCTAGTAAGTCTATTTCGAGATTCCAAATGCAGGTGTACAAAATGCCGCCGGTGCTTAACCGATCCGAGCTTTCACCGCCACAGAACTGGAAGATTAGTGGTTCACTTAACCCTGACTACAAATGCGGTCCTCCGGTTCGTGTTAGTCCTACTGAGAATCCAGATCCAACAGGGTTGCCGTTAAACAAAACTGTAATGGCAAGTTGGCAGGTTGTGTGTAACATTACAACAGCCAAGGGAACATCAAGTAAATGCTGTGTCTCGTTTTCAGCTTATTACAATGAATCGGTTATTCCATGTAAAACGTGTGCATGTGGATGCCCCAAGAATACAGAAAGAACATGTAGTACTACTGCACCTGCTATGTGGCTTCCCTCAGATGCTGTTCTTGTTCCTTTTGAGAACCGAACTGCCAAGGCTTATGCGTGGGCGGGGATAAAACATCTTCCAACGCCAAACCCACCACCCTGCGGCGATAACTGCGGTGTGAGCATCAACTGGCATTTACTGTCAGATTATAATAAAGGGTGGAGTGCAAGGGTCACACTTTTCAATTGGGGCGAGACTAATTTTGCAGACTGGTTTACTGCTGTGCAAATGGACAAAGCAGCTGCAGGTTTTGAGAAAATGTACTCGTTCAATGCAAGCGCTATAGAAATAGGCGGAGTTAATAATACGATAATAATGCAAGGTTTGGAGGGATTGAACTACCTTGTTGGAGAAACAAATGGAGCTAACCCTCGTACAGATCCTAGGGTGCCTGGGAAACAACAGTCAGTAATCTCATTCACAAAGAAAACTACTCCTGGAATCAGTGTTGTTCGTGGTGGTGATGGGTTTCCCAAGAAAGTCTTCTTCAATGGGGAGGAATGTTCTCTTCCTTCTGTGCTTCCAACCAGTGGTGCTTCCAGGAAGGAATTTTCCTTTGCTACTTTGATGCTTCTACCATTGTTACTAGTCGTCTTCTTCTTGTAGTAGTGGTTATGTTCCTTTCGATTTTGCGGTTCTGGCTTGCTGTTTTCCTGCATAGGATTTGATTCATATATTGAGCTCGTCACAGAAACAAGAATGAGAAATATCGAGGGACTGAGTCGCAGTGTGGTAACATCCATGCTTTATGTCTAGATTAGATTTTGTTGTAATACTTATTCAACTGACATGATTCTTTCAACCATGTTATGGTACAGAAGATTGTAGATTTGTAGTGATAGAAATATGTTACTGTTCTATTGAAAGTTCTTTGGTATTATAATTTTACTTTGTTTCTTTCTTGTTCGTTATCTGAGTACTTCTGTTTGGGCGTTATTCATCACAGACACTCAAATTATTACACGAGAAGTGTTTTGTTATCAATGATAATTTGACTTTATAAAAAATGAGACTGTTTGTAACTGAAGAGTTTCTTTGTTTTTTTTTTAAATCAATTTTTTTCTGACGTTGTCTTGATAGAAGATGAAAGCATACGTGCATAAGTTCGACAATAACATAACATGAGTTTCATTTGGAGATTTTGTTTTTTCATTTTGGAAGCAAATGAATATTACTATTAAGAAGAAATTGACGTGATTATAGGCACTGACGCATTGTGCAACATTTACGTGTTCCATCCAGGAAGAGTTAATTTGCGAAGTGAACAGGGGTAGTGAATTTGTCGCTATAACATTTTTCGGGACGTACAACATTTTCCAAAAATTTAAGGAATTTGATTTGCATGTTTGGTTTATTGGTCTTTGTTATTATCTGATTTGTTGTCAAAAATCACGAGATTGTTTCACATTGTGGAAATAAAGTTGTGTTTGGATCATTGATATTAGAGTTTTCTTTTTCTTTCAATTTTTTTCCTTTCTTATCCCTCTTACTAACTTAATTTAAGATAACTGTTCTTTTATCTTTTTAATTTTTTCCCTTTCTTATCCCTCTTACCTAGCAAAATTATATTTTTAATCTCTTAACTTAATTTAAGATAACAGTTTGTTCTTTTATCTTTTTTTCATTGCATTTTTTTATCTATCTGTATATGAATTTTTTAACTTCACATACAAGATTCATATAAAAACATGGATAAAAAATCATATATTTGAAGAACAGTATGCCATAAAAAAATCATAGAATTAAAGTTTGAAAATCCATATGCAAATGAATTAAAATGACAAAATACAATTGAAAAAAATATAAGATCAAACTATTATCTAAAATTAAACCAAAAGTGTAATTTTGCCTTTTTTTTTTTTATTAAAAACTCCTATTGCATTTTTTTGCTTCAGTAGTCAGTCACACACCCCAAACCCCAACATCATCATCAACACAACAATGGCCACAAATTTTGCTTCAAGGTCGATTTTCTTCTCTCATTCCGCCAAGCTTCTCATCTTTCCATTTAAACCCCCTCTTTCTTCTTCTTCACACCTCCTCTTTTCTCGAACAACCTGCACTCTCAAACACCAACAACCTCGAAATGTCATCGGAATCCTCGAAGAAAGAGGGTTACTCGACTCAATAACAAATGAATCTCTCAGAAGCATTTCATCAAACACCACCAGTGCACCCTTAAAAGTCTACTGTGGATTCGACCCAACTGCCCAAAGCTTGCATTTGGGCAATTTATTGGCTCTCATTGTTCTCTCATGGTTCCGCCGCTCCGGCCATAACGTCGTCGCGTTGATCGGTGGTGCGACCGCCCGTATTGGTGACCCATCAGGTAAAAGCCTTGAAAGACCTCAGCTTGATGTTCAAACTTTGGAGAGGAACACTGTTGGGATTGAAAACACCATCAGAACAATCTTGGGTCGTGCTCAAAATCATCCAAACATTGGTAATGGTAATGGTAATGATTCTGTTGTTGTTTTGAACAATTATGATTGGTGGAAAGAGTTTAGTTTATTGGATTTTCTGAAAAGGGTTGGTAAATATGCTAGAGTAGGTTCAATGATGGCTAAAGAGAGTGTTAGGAAGAGATTAGAATCTGAACAAGGAATGAGTTATACAGAGTTTACTTATCAGTTATTGCAGGGTTATGATTTTTTGTATTTGTTTCAGAATGAGGGTGTTAATGTTCAAATTGGGGGTAGTGATCAATGGGGTAATATAACTGCTGGAACTGAGTTGATTAGGAAGATATTGCAGGTAGAAGGCGGTACCTATGGTTTGACATTTCCTCTTTTGTTGAAAAGCGATGGTACAAAATTCGGTAAATCGGAGGATGGTGCAATTTGGTTGTCTCCGTCCATGTTATCTCCATACAAGTTTTATCAGTATTTTTTCTCAGTTCCGGATGCTGATGTTGTTAGGTTTTTGAAAATTCTCACTTTTTTGGATATTGATGAGATTGTTAAGTTGGAAGAAGAGATGAAGAGGCCTGGATATATGCCTAATACTGCTCAACGTAGGCTTGCTGAAGAAGTTACTCAATTTGTTCACGGAGAAGATGGTTTGAGCGAAGCTCTTAGGGCGACTGAAGCGTTGAGGCCGGGATCTGAGACAAAGTTGGACTGGAAAACTATTGAGGGGATTGCTGAGGATGTCCCGTCTTGTTCTTTAGCTTATGATGAAGTTTTGAATCAGTCATTGGTTGATCTTTCTGTTTCTTCTGGTTTGTTCGACAGCAAATCTGCTGCACGCCGGTTGTTAAAGCAAGGAGGTGTTTACTTGAATAATAGCAGAGTAGATGGTGAAAAGAAGAGGATTGAGGCAGCTGATATAGTGGATGGTAAAGTTCTCCTTTTATCTGCAGGAAAAAAGAATAAGGTGCTGGTACGAATAGCATGATAGGATTTATTAGATGAATATTCTTTGTTTGGGGAGTGTTTTATTTATTCTGTTTGTTTGTTGTATGCTCAGTAAACTTTTGATTTTGCTGCTACACAGTAACTTTCAAGTTCCCTTTCCAACTAGTATGTTTATTAGTAACTGTATGCCAATTTTTCTTTTGCTTGGTGTTCCCCTGAATAGCTTTCATGACATCGGTGACATTGTATGCTTGTGGAGTCAAGATCCTCTCCATTTGTGTCCTTCTCCATTTAGAGAGATAATTAATGATGGTGGGACCCACTTAGTGGTAGGACCCACATCCTATTTTTTCTGTGTATCTCTCTCTAAATGGCATCTTCCATTTATTTTCATAAATGGAGAGGATCCTTACTCATGCTTGTGACATCTGTTACTTGGTTCCTTTATTAATAAACTTTGCAGCTGTCTCCTAATTTTTGGAGTGTCTATCATTGCAGCAGGACACTCAATTTGTAAGATTAAAATTTCTTGATTATTGAATATAAAAGTAGATAAGTTGATTAACCATAGTTGATTTGAGTTATAAATACCAATAACATTGAGTAGTTGATGTTTTGCTAATATACAAGTAGATAAGTTTATAATACTTGCAACGATGTCCTTTACCGATGCACAATCATGCAACGGTATACTCATCTCATACTCCTCCACTGCCGGAGTACAACTGCCGCCGAATGTCACCGACCCAAAAAAGCAACCCTACTTATTCGAATCAACGTTGAGCGAGCTCAACAACGATCTCGATGAACTCAAGTCATGGAAAGTCGCTGTCGAGTTTCAGCACAATGAGCTTTTGGTTTTTGCTTCCAATGCTGTTCTCGAGGACGGTGTACTACCCTCCCTGCAGCCGTTGGAAACGGCACCTTTTTTGCTGGTTTTCCACAGACTGATCTGAAGACTGCTGTTGAAACGGCCGGTGATTTGTGATGCAAGCTCAGGTCAGTCTTGTTGGGACTGTTTTTGGTGTGGCACTGCCAGATGTTCCATTGCCGTCGTCGATCAAGCTTGCTAATGATGAGATTCATCTGTCCTAAAGCCACTGGTCAAGGTAACGACTATTCCTTTATTGAGATTTTGTTTTTTTGAAATTATTTGTCTTGGTTGAAATTTGGATTGCAATTTGTTTGATCTAGATTTGATTAAGAGTATTGCAATTTGTTGAATAATTGTTTGTTTGGATCGACTTGTTCGAGTTTATCTGCTTACTTAAGCACTTGTGAGAAGGTGTAATAGGACTTATGTATGCTGACATAAGCATTTGTGAGACTATTTTAGAGAACATACAAAACACGCCTATGTAAACAACTTATAGCTTATACCGGAAATGGTTTTTGACTTTATTTTTATCTTTTATTATGGAAATAACGCACCTATATGATAGAACTTATGCTATGAGCTTTTAATTATGTTTATTGAAATAGGAACTTAATTTGGTTTAGTTTAGGAATTTGTATTTGTGTAATTAACTTTTTTTGTTTTTTTATGGTTGTTACCGTTAGGTAAGAATGGGACTAATGTGTGTTGCACAAGAGATCCTTAGTCCAAATGAAACATCGCTGCCGATGAAAAGAAAACTACTCCTGGAATCAGTGTCGTTTGTGGTGACGGGTTTCCCACGAAAGTCTTCTTCAATGAGGAGGAATGTTCTCTTCCTTCTGTATTTCCAACCAGCGGTGCTTCCAGGAAGGAATTTTCCTTTGCTACTTTGATGCTTCTACCATTGTTGCCAGTTGTCTGCTTGTTGTAGTAGTGGTTATGTTTTGTTTGATTTTGCGGTTCTGGCTTGCTGTTGTCCTGGATAGGATTTGATTCATATATTGAGCTCGTCACAGAAACAAGAATGAGAAATATCGGTGGACCGAGTCACGGTGTGGTAACATCCATGCTTTATGTGTAGTTTAGATTTTGTTGTAATACTTATTCAACTGATATGATTCTTTCAACCATGTTATGGTACAAACTATTGTAGATTTGTAGTGATAGAAATATGTTACTTTTCTAATGAAAGTTCTTTGGTATAGTATAATTTTATTTTGTTTCTTTCTTGTTCGTTGTCTTTGAGTACTTTTGTCTGGGCGTTATTTAATATTCATCACAGACACTCAAATTATTTACATGAGAAGTGCAAGATTGTTTGCACCAATGCATATATGGTTAAAAATGTTTTGTTATCAATGATTATTTGACTTCTACCTAAAAAAAAATGATTATTTGACTTCATAAAAAATGAATTTGTTTGTAACTAAAGAGTTTCTTTGCATTTTTTGACGCTGCTGAAGTTTAATTTGCGCTATATATTGTCGGGAATCTCGGAGAAATTAAGGAATTTTATCTGCAAGATTGTCAAAAATCACGAGATTTTTTCTCGTTGGAAATAAGATGGTGTTAGATCATTGATGTTAGAGATTTTTATTTTCTTCCATTTTTTCCCTCTCATCCTCACCTGATTTAAATTTCTCCATTTTTCCTATGGCATTTTTTTTAGGGTCAAATAGTCCACACACTAGGTGTGTATATGTAAAATTGTGGTTTCGATTCCAAGCTCCAACATAATGTTCATGGAGTTACCACCTCAGCTCTCATGCAATAGAGATGAACAGGTTGTTGACATGTTTTAGTTTTTTTTTTATTTTTGGTTTAGTAGCCTAGTAGCTGGCTGGAGTTTACACAATTAAATGTGAAGAAGTGGGGTGTCCGGAGTTCGAATCCCGGCCACTGCATAAATTATGCAATGTCCCTACCAACTGAGCTAAGCTCACGGAGACAGTTTGTTTTATGACCGTAAAAAAGCACTTATGGCGATTTCAAGAACTTGAGTAGGGTCAAAATTAAAAAAAGTTAAAGTAACTTGAGTCAAGACAATTCTCGTATCTAAAAGTTGAAAATAAACCAAACTGCTTTTTATGATGCATTTGAAGTTTATGTGAATTTCATTAACTCTGTACTTGCTATAAATTTAAATGATTTTTTTAATAAATGCAAATGATTGTTTATTATTCTTTCACTTCAACCATAATGATTAAGAAAGTAAATTAATAAAACTCATGTACGTTACGGGTTAATTATAAAACTTACATAAGGTTATTTCTTTCAAGAGACTAAAATGTTATTCAAAAAGTAAGACTAAGGCAATACAAGATTCAAAAGTTCAAAGACCGACTTATATATGAACTAATGCAGAAGCTATAGTGGAAGTAGATAATAATTTACGATTGAAATGAAAATTTGCAAGAAAATACATAATACAAAATGATTTTTCGTCAAAAACAACTCCCAATACTTATACTTTTTTTTTATCTAACGAATGATTTTATCATGAGAATATTATAAAATGCACATTTTGTTTAGTAATATCCAAAAGTATGCACCTACAACCTATTTATGTATGTAAACAAACTGCCACAAAAAGCTAACTAAGTGACCACTATTTCATTCTATTTGTGTTTTCTATAAGTGACGCTATTTCATTCCGCACTATTTGATTCCTTTTCATCAATCCAAATAATAGCATATGCATCACCACTGAATTTATAAAAATCCTTCTATTAGTCTAGATTCCTACAAAGAGATAAGTACTGATATATCCTAAAGCATGCTCATGAGTCATGATCACTATCTTTATAAGGACATGTAGCCAATAGCCATAACATAAAATCACAAATAAGTACCAAATCATGTGCATGTACAAAGAATCCACAACTTTAACATAAAAACATGAAACTACCGACCGACGAACATAAACATCCGGAAAAGAATAGTCAGAACAAATGTCTTGAGCAACCAAATAAAAGTATTTACACACGACAGTCATTTACTTTGAAGAACATAAAATTAAAAGAGGAAACAAAGCAATTTTTTTCATTATTTGTTATTGAAGTTAGAAATACTCCTACGCGAGTTTGCAGATTTATCAAAACCTTGCTTCTGCAATTCTGCCCTAACCCAAACATACCTCTTCAAGAACACCCTAAAATTAGAACATTGCTAGAAATGTTGCTACAATAGCAGCAGTCAAAAATCGCACATGCCTTGTGCATTTTATGCGGTCAAGTTCTGTAGTTGATTCATCTTGATCAACTATGAGTGTCCAGACGAAACCATTATAGTACACTACTCCCAGAAGTTTGAAGAATATTTGACATCAATGAAATTCTGTTGTCGAATAATTTAGACTCGGTTTGAAAATAGCTAATTGCAGAATGATATCGTGCATATGTGACAGCAACTATTTACACTGGTAACTGCAATCAGAAAGAACTGGCGAGAGTCTCTTCTAGACAGGAATGTTGTCCAGAGAATACCCGTCAAAGTCAAACTCATTCTCGCCTTGTCCAATGCCTTCCTGCTGCAAGAAACACAAAAAAATGATTTGTTTGTAATGGAAAAAGTATATGCAAGCATATGAATGTTTTGAATCCATAGAAAGAATGAACGATGAGACAACAAACCTGTTTCAGAAGTGCACTCATGAGATCATCCTGCCCGAAATGATCAGGGAAGAGGTTAGTATGGGAGCTCGCGTCAGGAACTCTTTCAGCCTTAACCCTTGTTGAATTTTCAACATAAAGAGGATTGAAATGTTGAACGCCACCATTTTGGAGATTAACTTGTTCCAAGCCTTCTCCAAGAGAGAAAGGAGATTTTCCAAGCAAAGAAGCATCTCTGCTATGTCCGGTTTGTTGAGCAGAAGAAAAGCCCTGATGGACTAAAACCGACGGAGAGACATCGATGTTGCCATGTAAAGGATTTGCATGCGATGAGGAATCATACGTTAGACCTTGGTTTGTCATCCCCCAATCCCGGGATTTCTGATGGTTCAGTTCGTTAAAAATATCATAACTTGGAAATCCAGCTGATCCTTTAATTCCCGAATTAACTTCGGCTTGAAATGAGCCTTTGGTTGTGATACTAGATATACCTGGAGTGCTTCCGAGAGGGAAATTACTAACAGACATTTCAGTGCTTTGATTCATGGGAAAATTCAAAAATGAAGAGCTCTGTGGAACAGGATTAAACGAAGGCGCTCTACTGCTACTAGCCATGTTGTTTCTCCCCATAAGACCGTCAGAAATTCCATTTGACACAGTAGACTGCCCCAAGAGGTTCGGTAATCTTGGAACATGAGAACCAGTATTTTCACTTAGCATTGGACCTCTAGGTTGGGATTGTGCCATCTGCATCAATAAGGGATTTCCCTGTGTAGCAGAAGCGGGGACTCGCATATTCATGTTGCTGAGGGATTGTGCTGCAGACTGATGCAAATTGGCGAGTTGCTTTGGCTCCATGTTAGTAGGAACTCCGTGAAGAAGATTTGTTGGTTTATTATTATTACCATTCAAAAGTTGCTGTTGCCCTTCACCAAATCTCAACCTTGGGTTTTCAAAACTGAAAAGGTTCCTTTGATCCATGAGAGGCATTGGTAAGCCTGATTTCACAGTTGACCTACCAAGTCCTGCTGCTTGAAGAGTGGCTAGACTTTGCGCTGGGAGCTGGCCAGCTGCTGCAAGAGTTTGAAGGTCAAGTCCGTTCATTGACGAAATCGTTCCAAACGACGCCTCTTGTGGGCTGAGAAATGAATTATTCTGGTGCTGAGAAACTCCACTCAGCCTTCGAAGATACAATCGATATTTCTGTAACAAAAAAATAAATTAAAATGTTACCTCCGTTAGATGACCACAAGAAAACATAGGGATATAAAATTTAACTTGGGTCCTTTCTGAAGTAGGCGAATAACAGTATGATACCTGCAAGTGGCTGGCAACATTTTCTCTAGTGAGCCCAGGAACATTCATTAATTCCAGAATTTTTTTGGGAACAGCCTCTGCGCAGAAATATCAAACTTGAATCAGGCAAGACTAAAAATAACCACAATACTTCATAGCTAAGGTACTCAAACAAATATTGGGGACAATATACTAATTCAGAAATATAATTCTTTTAAAAACACTGGATAGTGAACCAAGATGAGATTGCTAAGGTTTGTGATGGAACATACAAGAAAAATGTATGATGGAAAATGAATGCATTCAGGATAAAACTGTAATTTAAAAAACTCCCTTGAAGCAGCTCAATCTATTATAGAACTAACGAAGGATCCAATAAGAAATGAATCAATAGTAGAACTTATAGGGTAGATAGAGAACTAAGAAACTGTAGGAAAAAAACATTGAGAAATACAATACGCTAAATGGTTTTGAAGAAAATTTGGTTTCTGATACCAACCAATATGACAAAACTTGATTGCTGAAATTGTAAAACCACAAATGGATCTTAATTATTCATAAAATTATAGACTAGTATAGTTTGAAAATTGATACACACAAGTTGATAGTCTACAAAATCTAGATGCAATGATTCAAGCAGATAGTCTTTTAGATAGATCTGCACGGAAAACAAAAGATAAA
>Ga0228711_1006929_pt1 | contig 16643 bp, 13 predicted proteins | sample MedpolnodulmetaG_2_FD_177996 | JGI IMG/M metagenome (GOLD analysis project Ga0228711, IMG submission 177996) | Root nodule microbial communities from Medicago polymorpha collected in Santa Monica, California, United States - brown nodules | ecosystem: Host-associated > Plants > Roots > Nodule...
CCCCCCCAAAAAAAAAAAATAAAAAAAAATTGGCATTTTACTTAACTAGACCGCGCTTCCGTGCTTCGCACAGGTCAATGACGAACACAATAAATTAAAAGCATTTTAAACTTGAAATATCACCATTTTTTTTAACTAAAGTCAAAGTCTACCATGCAGCCTTTAAGTATATATGGTGGCGATAAAGGTGCATAGAACAATGCACATATCTTTGTCTAAATGTAGCCTTTTTGTATAAGGTGCAACAATTTTTTTTTGTCTAGGCTAACAAAATCTTTTTATGGTTGCATAAGAATGCATCAAAGATTTGCATAATGATTTTCATATAAGAAACTTTGATACAAATGACATGGTTTGATTGCAACTTCTATGTCTTGATGTATAGCCTTTTTTGTAAACTTGAAATATTGTCATTTTTCTAATTAAAGTCAAAGTATACCATGTAGCTTTTATGTATAGGGTGACGACGATAAAGGTGCATAAAACAATGCACCTATCAATGCCTAGATGTAGCCTTTATGTATAGGGTGGCAAAAAAATTATTGTTTCTTGTCTAAGCTAACATAATCTTTTTATTACTCCCTTGGTCCCTTAATACTTGACACAGTTGACCTTTTTACGCATGTCAATGCATAATTTTGAGCTTAAATATCTTGAATTATATATATTAGAAAAAATTATGAAAATTTTATATTTTGAAAATACTCATCGAGACAAATCTAACGACATCTTATATGATATTATTTATCTTTGTATATTAGTTGAAAAATATGGTCAATGCAAGTTAGGTCAAAATTACACATTTTCAAATGAGCCGTCTATTGCGAGACGGAGGGAGTACTGTTTTAGAATGCATCATAAGATTTGGTAATTATTAGATCTCTTGTTATTAATAATTGCAACTTCTATGTCTAGATGCATAGTCTTTTCTATTAACTTGAAATATTGTCATTTTCTTAACTAAAGTCAAAGCCTACAATGTAGCCTTTATTATAGGGTGACAATAAAAGTGCATAGAACAATGCACCTATCTATGTTCAAGATGTATCGTTTATGTATAATTTCAACTTCTATGCATTTATTTATAGAGAGGCAGCAAACCAAATGAAAGCATTGTTAGAAGTGTCAAATTAATGATGGGGAGAGCGAAATTGAAATTTAAAAGAAGAAGGTAGAAAGACACCGGAGTTGGAACGTGGAAAAACTTATGGTGGAATCTAGGTTTAGTTGTTGATGAGATAATTAAGGCATGAGAATAGAGTTAACCAATAGCAAATAAATAAATACATGGGGAAAAGCTTCTCATGTAAGCTAGGTTAAGTTGTTAAGGAGGAAAATTAGGCAAGTAATTAGGGTAAAACAACAGTTAAACCTTACAAGCTTTTAGAGTAAGAAGATTTGTATATAAGATATATAAGATACTTAGGTTATGTTTGGATTGGTGGTGAGTGGTGGAATGGATTGGAATGGAGTGGGGTAGAGCCACATTCCATTGTTTGGTTTTGTATAAAAGGAATGGAATGGAATGGAATTTAATGGAACTCATTCCATCAAATACCACTCATTTATCCAATTTTCCATTCCCCCCAATTTGGGGTGTATCCAATGGAATGGAACACATTAATAATACAATTACAATATTGTCCCTATTTTTTCTATTTTTTTTAAAATTCAAACAACTACATTAATTTTTTTGTTTTTTTTATCTTTTTCTATTCTGGACTGGTAGTAGTAATACAACTATCGATAAAATGGTTGTTAGATACATTGTTTATCCATACAATGGTAAAGTTTCAATTTTGATGCAACCAGTAAATTTTGGGGATTCTATCAAAACAATATGCTTGTTATTCAAATTGTTTCTTGGACGCACCCAACCTTGAATAACTTCTGAAAAAACAATTTAGACTTGCTGCTAGAAATAATTAAGGCTTGTTTACAAATCTCATGTTATTATATTTTAAAGTGATGCATCCAGTAATATAGGCTTGTTTCAAATGCAAATAACATATCCTAAATGCATAAATTTTATATCATGAATGCATAAAGAGGTGTCCATGTTTTACACATCAACTATGAAGATGTTAAAGGTATTTTAAGTTTTAAGTTCCGTTTCGTTCCATTCCGCTCCGTTAGTTTTAAGTTATCCCATTAGAGCTTTAGAGTTCGAGTCCCATTAATACTTTTGAGGAGATAAATATAAATTCATTTTCAACATCATGTCCCTTTAAAAATTTCTTGCACCAACAAGATAAAAAGAGTACATAATATAAAGACCATTTTTTGTTTTAAATAAACAGTCCATTTTTGGTCTAGAAGCAAATCACGCATACGCTATTATTTTTTGTCTTGAACCCAAAAAGTGACACAACTCCTCCGATCATAGAATCCTGAACAAGAAAAATCTCGTATTCGAACATGGACATGGACCTCGACAACAGCAAAGGTTTGTTTCCTTCTACATTCACTCTCTCTCTATATTCATACATATATGTGAATGAATCATGGAAATTAATAATTAAACCCTTTTTATGTTAAACGACGCAGATGCAAAACCCATTTTGGTAATCTTAGTTGGCGCACCCGGTAGCGGGAAATCCACCTTCTGTGAAGAAGTTATGCGTTCCTCTTCTCGCACTTGGCTTCGCGTTTGTCAGGTTTTCAACCTTTGCCTTTTACCTGTTTGATTAAATGTCTCACTGGCTTTCACTGAAACCACTCAACTTTTTTGCTTTTTCTTTTTAGATGGCAAGTCATAATTAAGTTGAAAACTATGAACTCTAAGCACATTACATGACAATACACGTAGACATTGAAAAAATTGATTGCATATAACATCGTGGGATGACTTGGCTGACACATGTTGGACGTTGGACATTGGATACGACATCCATTTGCAAATGAAGCATAAGCATAAGCACATTACACGGCACGACATTGACACATAGACATATGTAATAATTTGAAGAAAAAATAATATAGAAGTGATTGCTTGTAATATTGTGTCTGGCTGACACTGGATACGTCTTTAATTTGAGGTATTGGACTTGGTTCTACATTAGCTTGAAAGAAGTGAGGGAATTTATGAAAAAGGAGTGAATGAAATTTCACATTTGGCATTTGAAACAAAGAACAATGCTAGTAAGACACTTTTTAACACACTCTTTTTTTATATGGGACCCACATGAATTTTAACCAAAAAATGAGAATTTGTTAGAGAGTGTGTTGCTAGCACTACTTGGATGATTTTTTTTTTGAAATGGCAAAATTATTCACGACGAGTATATGCAAGAAGCACTCCAACTCGCGGATAAAAGGGAAAAACGCGGATGAATTAATCTGTGTTGTTCTCTTTGGTTTCACTTTTTCATTGGAATCAAAATGTACTACTTTCATTCTATTATGTTTTTGTAATAATAATACATTAAACATAGAAAGAAAAACATCCATTGTGTCATTTTCTGTCTCATTCTAATATATCTATTGAACACTACTTTAGTTTGCTTGATTACCCTGAGTTGAATCAATTGTGTGTGTCAGTGTTATACTTATGTACGAGTTATTCCTTTTGATCTTCATCCTGATCTTGGATATTTTCATATACGCCTATATTTGGAAGATCCTAAGCAATTTATGGGTCTGCACGAGGGCTTTAGGTGTGTTATCTTTTTTTGTAATAAAAAACAATACATCAAACATTAAAAAAATGTGTGTTGAGTTATTTTCTGTCTTGTTCTAACCTGTCTATTAAACACTACTTTAGTGTGTTTGATAGCCCTGAGGTGAATCAAAGGGTGTGTGTTATACTTGTGCATTTTGATCTTCATGTTGATCTTGAAAATTTTCATATATGCTTTTATTTGAAAGATCCTAAGCAGTTAATGCATGTTCTAGTTCTAGTCTGCTTGAGGGCTTCTTGGTGTTTTTGGATTGAGGATAAGGGAATACTTCATTCCCCACTTAGTGGGAAAAGGCTTGGTTGTTGTTGTTGTTTGGAAGTTTGTATTATGAAGGGAAGGAATGTGAGGAATTTTCACTGAAACTTCTTACCCTCAGTTTTTGTGAGTTTTATTAGGCAGCTCCGCAACTATAATAATCCCTTGGTGCATGACGTGATAAATCTGTGTGCTTTGATTGCAGGAGGTGGTTTTGAATCTTTACTAATATTGGTTGTACTTTCTTTCTATTGCTTTAGGACACTATTGGAAATGGTAAAGCAGGAAGTAAAGCTCAATGCCTAAGTAGTGCAGCTAGAGCATTGAAGGATGGGAAGAGTGTATTCATTGACAGGTGCAATCTTAATAGAGAACAGCGGTCAGATTTTTTAAAGCTTCGGGGTGAATCCCAAATAGATATCCATGCAGTTGTACTTGACCTTCCTGCTAAGCTGTGTATTTCTCGATCTGTTAAACGATCTGGGCATGAAGGAAATTTGCAGGGTGGAAAAGCTGCTGCAGTTGTGAATAGAATGCTTCAAAGTAAAGAGTTGCCCAAATTAAGTGAAGGCTTTAACCGAATAACATTTTGTCAGAGTGAGAGTAATGTCAAAGATGCTATTGATACATATCAAAAACTTGGGGCATTGGAGAACCTTTCACATGGCTGCTTCGGTCAGAAAAATCCAGATTCCAAAATCCAATCTAGTATAATGAAATTCCTGAAAAAGGCAGAGGTACCAGTTGATACTGCATCTAAAGAAAATACCATTGGAGACTCTACTTCCCAGACTTCTGGAAAAAATGATTCCCTCTGCAAAGATATGGACAAAATCCCATCAGCGCATGATAATTCCAAGTTAGGGTCAAAAGATATAGAAGGTCAGACTGATAAATCTGCTGGTTCCTGTCACAATCAAGTTTCTCTTGATGATATTCCGACTCTGGCATTTCCATCTATTTCAACAGCAGATTTCCAATTCAACCATGACAAGGCAGCAGATATTATTGTTGAGAAGGTTGCAGAGTACTCAAATAAGATGGAGAATGCCAGACTTGTTCTAGTTGACTTGACACATAGATCAAAAATTTTGTCCTTAGTTAAATCCAAAGCGACAGAAAAGAACATCGACACCCAGAAGTTCTTTACCCATGTTGGAGACATCACTCGCCTTTATTCAACTGGAGGTTTGCGCTGTAATGTCATTGCAAATGCTGCGAACTGGTGAGAATGAGATTATATGATTTTGCTGTATACAAATAATGTAATTTCAATGCTGAAGTAGATAGTTAGTAAACACGCAAGAAAATAGACCTCAAAGAACTGCATGTGTGAAAAATATGAGTTTTATATGATATGCCGTGTGTTTTAGGCTTTGTTTGGGAGTTTGGAGGGGAGGGGAGGGGAGGGCTTTGGGTGGTAGGAAATATAGGGAAAATTTGAGAAATCTTTCTAAAAATTTGAATGAGTATTTTTTTAGAGTGATAAATTAATGCTTATGATTAATATATATTTTTTTAATTTAAGAATATTATAACAACGTAGATTAAAGTTGAAGAATTCATGTAAACCCTCCAAAACCTCCCAAAACCCTCTTCCAATACCATTTTTGAATTCCCCGAAATGAGGAGGGTTCTGTATTATGAAGAAAAATAAACCCCCCAAAGCCCTCCTCTCCCAAAGTTCTCTATTTTTTCCACTTGCTCCTTCCTTTTTTCAAAAACCCTCCTCTCCGAACTCGCAAACAAAGCCTGAGGATTTCCTGGATCTCTAGCTGTCTGATACCACATTAGGGAGTTTCTGTTAACTGTAATTTTACGATCAAATTCTAGACTAAGGCCTATCACTTTTTCGTATGTGATGCATCTTCTACTGCCAATGCTTAAGCTTGCTTATCGATTTGAATCTCATTAGTTTTAACTCATTTCCCAGGGATAGAATATGTTTTCAGTTTTTTTTTTTGATAATGTTTTCGGCAATTAAACCTGTCATTTTTCACATGTTCTCTTGGTTGAAATGAAAAAACATTTGCAGGCGACTGAAACCTGGCGGTGGAGGTGTTAATGCATCAATTTTTGATGCCGCAGGTCCTGAACTGGAGTCTGCAACCAAAGAAAAAGCAAAGACTCTTTCACCTGGGAATGCTGTTGGTGTCCCTCTACCTTCATCTTCTCCTTTGTTCACCAGAGAAGGTGTGACCCATGTCATACACGTCCTTGGACCTAATATGAATCCACAAAGACCAAATTGTCTGAACAATGATTATGAAAGAGGCTGCAAGGTTCTCCAGGATGCTTATGCATCACTATTTGAAGGCTTTGCATCAATTGTGAGGAACACGGTACATCAAAATGAAAACCTTGGAAAAAAGTCTTTGGAGTTGCAAGATCAGTCTGAACAGTGTTCCAGAAATCATTCTACAAATACTGATCAAAAGAGTAAGAGAGATGCTGATCATGGATTGGAAAAAAGCAAGAAATACAAGGGAACCCATGATGGTTTTGACACGACCTTTACGGGTTCTAGAGATGAAAAGGTAGATTCAGAGCATAAAAGAACCGATGGGAGCACAAAGAAGGCATGGGGATCATGGGCTCAAGCTCTTCACCTAATAGCTATGCATCCTGAAAAGCATAAGGATGACTTGCTTGAAATTTCAGAGGACATTGTTGTATTGAATGATATGTATCCTAAGGTGAATTCATCTTTTTTTCTTCACTTTTTTCTGACATGCTTGACTCTTTAAATGTATTGCACTGAATTTCTCTGTGCTTTGCAGGCACAAAAACATGTTCTGGTTTTGGCACGGAGGGGAGGTCTCGATTGCCTGTCAGATGTCCAAAATGAGCACCTTTCGGTATTGAAAAGGATGCATGCAGTGGGTTTAAAATGGGCTGAGAAATTCTTGAGTGAGAATTCTTCACTGGTATTTCGCCTTGGATATCACTCGGTATGCAGAGTTTATATTCAAGACCTATTTTTTTCACTTGGTTAATGAGTGAATTTTACTCTAGCATGTTTTTAACCGTAAAACAAATTAAGTTAGCTGCGGCCAAATTGAATTGAGGTTGAAAATGATTTTTTTGTGGCTGGGCATATTTTCGTCATTAACTCAATAACTCTACAATTAAGTGATAATTCAGCATGCAAACAGTTAAAAGGATATATCTTTTAAATTTGTGAAAGAAATAAGCTATTTTAAAAGGATTTTTCTAATGTATACAAGGTACCTTGCACACTCTTAAGGATCATTAATTGCTTACTTTTTTTTGGTTATTAATTATCTGTTTGCATTTGTTGGAAAAACCGATATGAAATAACCCGATCATACTATTGTTAGGCTGAGAAGGTGCATCTACAAGTAGCTTACGTCATGGTTAATTTTTTTAAAATTTTTATGGGCATGCTTCTAGGTCCGACCCCACTTAGTGGCATAAGGTTTGGTTGCCTGCTTCTAGGTGTTATCTGTAAACTAAAATTTTCATGGCTTTGTAAAATCTTATTTTCCATCTTTTTTGTGTACATTATATACATATATGTTAAAATTTCTGGACATGTCTACGTTCTGCAGGTTCCTTCAATGCGACAACTACATTTACATGTTATTAGCCAGGACTTTGACTCAAAACATTTGAAGAATAAGAAGCACTGGAACTCGTTTAACACTGCTTTCTTTCGTGACTCAGTAGATATAATTGATGAGGTATCTATTCATGGAAAAGCAACATTGAAAGATGATGACAAGCTACTGTCTATGGAGTTGAGGTGCCACAAATGTAAAAGTGCACATCCAAACATACCCCGCTTAAAGTCACACATTAGTAGCTGTCAAGCACCCTTTCCTGCTTACCTACTCGAAAACGGGCGTTTGGTTGGTGCTTGCACCAAGTAAGTGCTAATCTATAAAAGGAAAAGAAAGATAAATATATATGTAGACTCATCTCGGTCAAGTAGAGAAATATCTAATGTTACAGTGCTAATTGTTTTTGAACTGCTGGTCAATCTCCTAACTTAGCTTCCGGGGCCACACCACAGTCCTTGGGATCGTACTCCTGGTAAAATTTGCCAGGAGTCAACAAATGAATACTTATTATGTATGTATAGAACCTTAATTCGTATCACTGCAAAAAAAAAAAAACTTAATTCGTATTATCTTCTTCATTTTCTATCAATTCTTATTTCTTAGATTCTCATGGAAAAAAGGGTAGCTGGGAGTTTAGTGTTGACTGATTTTTGTTTTAGTTAGGGATTAAACTTTGGTACTATCAGAACAAATCGACTTTTACTGATGGATGTTAATTACTTGCATCTAATCACTTGGTTAATTTATTTTTTAATTTGAATGTATTATAAACATATGTATCTATGTGTGAGTTAGACGGTGTTATTTACTATTTGAATGAAATTGTATAAGAAAAGTTTACAAACTAAATACTATCCTCCATCTGCGCTTTGAGAATAAATTTAAAATTACACATGCTTTGTCGTATAAAACTAGGGCTTATGTCTTAAAGTCGATTCAAAGAAATTGCATCTAGGATTGTTTTTTTGCTTTGTAAAGTCTACATACCAACGGATCATGATTTGGACGTGTATTCTCTTCATATATTATATGATGTTTTTTTTATAAAGTATAGAAACTGAAATAAAAATTTGGTTAATAGCATAAAAACATCTTAAACTAATAATTCAAATTACTAAATTCTAAATATCTTAAATATTAATTGATTTAAATTGTACTTAAAAATTATGGGAAATGTTAACTTGTGTCCTTGCGGCACAAGTTTAGAAACTAAACATGAAGTAAACTTTTCCTGAAAATTGTGCATTTAATGTATTAACTTGTGCCCTAAGGACACAAGTTAACATGACCCAAAAATTACAAGTGTCTTGCTAACGAGTGTCTTAAGGGTACTCTTTAAGTATTCTAATTTATTTTTTTTTGGTAGTGAAATTATAAATATCCTTTCAAATCACTTTAAATTCACCATTTAATTAAGTCACTCATTTTATCAAACACATTAACCATAAATGCTATCTTATCCGTCACCCACCTGTTTTTATTTTTTACCAACAAAAAAAAAAAATCAAAATCAACCATCTTGTGAGGAGAATCCACGTAGGTTAGTCTGGTGGTGTTGACTTGAGACCTTAAAAATATGCTCCTTTCTAAGGTCTCAGATTCAATTATTTTCGGTGTCAATTTGAATAGGCGATTTAGCTTCTTAAAAAAAAAATCGATCTTGTGAGGAGATCGTTTCTACATTTTTGCACATTAAGGATGTACGTATGTTTGTTGTTTCACAATTTGTTTAAGATAATTTTATGAAAAAAATTTGTTTAAATGAAAAGTCACGGAACGTGGTCAAAATAAAAATTAGAGTACCGTCCTTGAAATTTCAAAAATAAGCTAAATTCGTCCCCAAATTTTGCGAAATATTTATTTAGTCCCTGAATTTTCAAAATGTCAATCAAATCAGTCCATCCGTTAAATTGGTCTGTTAACGGAGGTGACGTGTACCGTTAACCGCTTACAAGGCTTACCACGTCAGATGTCACGTAAGCAGAGACTAATTTGCCCGAAAATGATGAAATTACCAAGGACCAAATTGATTGATTTACAGAAAATTGCAAATTCCCCAACACACTTTTTCCCCGACATCTCTTTCTTCTCAACGTCTCTTTCTTCCCCAAATATATAAATTTGGAACCCTAATTTTATAATTTGTCACCTAGAGTTCAAAATCCCCAAAATTTCTTCCATTAATTGATGACAAAGTTCTTCCCCAATTCAAAAAACTTAAAAACCTAATTTTTTTCGAAGAAGTACTTGAATGGTGATGTGAAGGTACTTGAATGTTGGTGAAGATGAAGAACTAAGTTACTTTAAAAACAACGGAATTGATACTGGTCATGGAAGAAAGGCAAGGTCGATAGAGAATTTCCAGTCCATGGTTAAGCCTATGGAAAGTGGCAATGAAGAGGTTTAGAGGGCAAGGTTGATGGACAAAGTTGGCTATGTAGGAAGTGAGGTTAGGTTGATTAAGTATTTGATAGTCATAATTTGCTTGCTTGAGTTGTTTAACATGTTACTCTATTGTACTAGGTATGTGTATTTTTGTAATGAAAAAGGGTTGAAGATGAAAGAATGCAACCTTTCTGTTGAAATATTTCCATCAAATTAGTCCTTAAGTTATTTGTCTAAGTATCAAATCGACCCTACATTATATAAAAATACCATCAATAAGTCCTTGAATTATTTAAACAGATGTCAATGTGATCCTTGGCGGCATTGACATCTATCTATATCTAAGTGAAGCTGAAGCAGCAGGGCCGGCCACAGCAAAGCTGATGGGCATAACGGTGCCCGGAAATGCCGAGTTCGAATCATCCACGGGCCACAAAAGTAAAAAAGTAAAGAGACACAATTTGATCCTACAAGTCATAATTCAGTCATTGCACTACAAGTGCAAGAACATTACACATGCAAAAAGCAACCCAACTACGAGACATTAACAAGCCATAAGACATACATTTCATCAAATAAGTCGTAATTCAGTCATTGCACTACAAGTGCAGGAATATTACATAAACAAAAAGAAACTCAACCATGAGGCATTAACAAGTCATAAGTCATACATTCCATGTTCTTAAATATTACATATAAAAAAAGAAACCCAACTAGGGGGCATAAGTTAAACAAGTCTAAATATTACATTTTCAAAAAGCATAATTTAATCAGGCATCAAGCGCCACTTCTTTGGAAATCCTGGGGTTGGGATAAACTCCATGAGTTAGGGTTGAGTAGAACCGGATGACCCATAACTTGGATATGACATTCTAATGACTTCAGGAGCAGTTGGATGTGGTGGAACAGTACCCTTCACTAGTATTTGCATAGACTTCTCAGTTGAAATAATTGGTCCTCTTATGCCGTACCTCCTTGTACCCACTCTCCCTGCAATAAAATCGATAAAATAAGTCCCTAGATTTTTAAAATTTTCAATCAAATCAGTCCCTAAATTATTACAGTTACTATCAAATCGATCCTTAAAAGAGGGATAAAAGAGGAAAAACCCAAAAAATTGAACGTGAAAAGTTAAAACTACAATTTTTAACGTTTCCATCAACTTGGTCCTTGTACACGTGGCTGACTAGATGACACATGTACAGGACAACACAACATGCATGACAACACGTCAGCCACACTAACAGAGTGATTGGACGGAGGGACAATTTTAATGGACGTATGTTAAATTCAGGGATGAAATAGATATTTCGCAAAATTTGAGGACGAATTTGGCTGATTTTTGAAAATTCAAGGACGAATTTGAGGTATTACTCTAAAACTTAAGTGCCGTTAATAAATGTGAAAATATATACTATATCTTAACATGGTCGTTTCAATAAAATTGGAGGCTCGACTCTAATATTAAAAATGACCCCTCATAAAAATAATTAATGATAAGTTAAACAATTGAAAATTAACAATAAGCATTATTTTGATTTTAATTTGTTTTGTTGAATTTTTGTTGTTGATAGATGTGTGTGTTTGACCTATTTACTCTTTATTTTTGTCAAATAATAAGTGTTTGATTTAAACTTACATAACAAAAGACAATATTATTCTCTTTTGTGTTGTATCATCAAGTAATCTTATAAACAACATCAACATATGATTTCTCCATATTTTCGTGAGTTTTTACATAGATCTATGATTTTATTGATTTTTAAGAATTATTTTTTGTATCAAGTAGTTTTATTAACAGAATCAACAAAACATGTGATTATTCCACCTTTGGTCGTGAGAGATCTTTCATCCGTTGATGAATTTTGTAGATTTTATGCAAATCTATGATTTTAAGAAAGCAAAAAAAAGAAAAATTCTATAGATTTAGATTAAATTACATCATATGTCCTTTAAGTTTGTGGTTTGTAACATATTGATACTTTGTGTTATTTTTGTCACACATAAGTTCTTTAAATTTGAGGTTTGTAACATATTGGTCCTTTAAGTTATTTTGGTCACACATAAGTCCTTTTAAGTTTGTAAACGTTTTCAATTTAGTCCTTCTGACACATCATCGTTTTGGTTAACATAAGGACTAAATTGAAAACTTTACAAACTTAAAGGACTTATGTGTAACAAAAATAACTTAAAGGACCAATCAGTTACAAAACTCAAACTTAAAAGACTTATCTATTACAAAAATAACTTAAAGTACCAATCTGTTACAAACTTTAAACTTAAAGGACCCTAGTGTAATTTAACCATAGATTTATTAACAAAGGTTTCCTGGTGATAGTAGGTTATCACATCAGTCTAACATACTGAAGTTCTCGGTTCGAGTCTGGGCGAAGCCAAACAATTACAGTTTTTATTTATTTATTTATAGGAAATCTGAACCCCTAGAAACCTGTTGCGTGCAGTTTTCTGTCTATGGGCTGAACATATATGAAAACCTTTGGACTATACTTTATGTTTTCCGGGACATTAAGCATGATTGAAAAAAGCATATATAGCCTCAATAGCTTACATTTTCAAAATTGTACTAACATTATTGGATACCCTGCACTATCATACCAATTTTGAATCGTATTAGTTTGTATTTATTATTTAATCCGATTGAGTTGGGGGTCTGTGTCATATTCTATCTCTTCCTTAATTATGTTTCTTTCTCCCCAATAGTATCCTGTGATGATGAGATATAGATATGGATATAAAGTCATTGTGGAAATGAATATTCTGTTGAATAGTGTTGCTTTGTAAAAAATAGAATCACACAAGTTTTTGCCATAAATTTAAATTTCTTGTGGATGTTTTGTGTTAATTGTAGTATGAAAGTGAATTGGATCCTCATCAGCCAAAATCCCTGCTGTTTGAAATGTCACACTTGACCACCTCCTTGATTTTGTGCCATGTTATCATATATGCCATATATCTCCTTTCATTACTTTATGCCATATATCTCCTGCCATATATATCATATATCTCCTTCACACATTTTAGATAGATTTATGAGATATCTTTTCCTCTCCTCTCATTTCTCTCTCCTTTCATAACTTTATTATCTTTTTATTTTTTGCTGTTGTATGAAAAATGAATCAGCGTGTGAAAGATAACTTGTAAAAATAACCAAATGATACATGATTTTGAACTGTTGGTTTTAGATTAGTTATGGTGCTACAAATGTTTCCGAAGGTCTGGTGCTTGATAGTGTTTATGTCTTGGCTATTTGGCCAACCTAAGATTTTGCCTATTTAGGTTTGTGTGGTTTTTTTGCTAGATAGTCCTTTAATTTGTAATGCTGGTCTGCTATTCTTTAAAGAGACCGTAGTTTATCTTAGTGCTAGCTTGCAGTTGCGTGTACTTTTACGTCGTCGAAGCTTCCATGCCTATAATACCCTACATGGTTACGGGCGCCTTCAGGGTGCACGAGTCACTCAAGTTGCGTACGGTGTGTGAGTGTATTTTACCATCAAATCCATCTTATCCTATGATCTTATTATACACCATTCCGTCCATATCATATCTATTCACTCTCAATCTCTTCCTCTATCTACCAACAACCTTTTGCTGCTCTCCTTTCTCCATTGTATTCATCAGGTCCATGATTACAAAATGAAGTTTTTTTATTTGAAAAAGCAAAAAAAAAAAAATGACTATGGGACCATGACATGGAACAAAGCTGTTGAAATTAATTCAACTAATATGATGTTGACATTATACTTTTTACACAAACTGTTATATAATCTTTATTTTGGCAAAACATCTTGATTTTGGGTGGCTCTCTTCCCCTTTATTCCCCTCTTCTGCTCGCCTGCGGTGCCGGCGAGGCCGCCGCCCTCTATCTGCCGCCCCTATCTCTTACTCTCATAATGTAAAAGTAGCCTAAATCGAGTTTTCCGTAAAGTTTACATCTTACAATTTTGAAATGCTGGGTAACCAATACTTTCCAAGAAATTAGATTTGGAAGTCCATAGTTTGAGGAGACAGGCTGAATCAGTCTACCTGTCCACCCGATAAGTTTATCTTGTAATTGAAGAGTGTCAATATAAAAAAAATGATTTTGTTCCAACCCACACCAAATTATTGCACAACAATACCTGAATTGGTGGTCATATTACTAATAAACCATATTGTCTCAAAAAATGTGTCTCACACAAGTTAACCACATACTTCATAATACGTAGCCATATGACACGTAAAAAAGTTTTCTTCCATTAATCTAAACATAAAGGAATCGTGAAATATCATATTACAAGTAAATTTGATGGTTCTATTGTGACTTGGTTACTCAGCAATTTGCATTGTAGAATTATCGTTTTCCTATAGTCCTAGAAGTCACATTCAAGGCACTTTGGACTTATCTTGAAGATCATATAGTATTGATGTTATTTTTTTGTAATATTGGATCTGGGAGTGTATTAGGTGCTTGATCTTGTGTATTGGGTCAATTATAAATTATTTCTTTTCAGTTTGGGTAGGTTTTGTGTTGTGTGGAGGTTTGGTGTTTTGGAGTTCTGTGTTGTGGGGAGACTTGTAGTTTTCAAGTGGGTGACTGCTCTTTGTATGTTATATTTCTCTCAAACCTTGTACACCTTGTGCTAGGTTTTGAGTGTTTTAATATAATTTATTTTGCTATTTCAAAAAAAATCATATCACAAGTAAACCATAAACAATAGATTATCATATTACAACTTCTGACAACCCTTCAAAATAAAATGTCTCCTAACAAATACATCAAAAGAAAAAGAAGTTGGGAAGTTTCAATGTGTCAACTTGGCTCGGTTCATGGATTGTAGCTTGGTGTTGAGTTCCATTGTCAAATTGATTTGATTGTGTCGCTTGGGTTGCAACTTGATGCTGAGTTCCATTGCCAACTTGACTTGATTGTCACTTGAATTGTAGCTTATTGCTGCATAATATAAGAAAAGATAAATAAATAATATGGTTAAACAAAATTTAATACATTGATAAAAACTACTCACCTGTAACGACTGTACTAAACTATTTCACAAGACCTCTTTCGCTTCGAGCATATCTGTCTTTTTTTTCTCAACCCAAGATTATATTGTTTTTTCTGATTGCGTGAACAATATGCTTCTTTATGCCTTTTGTCATGCCAACGGTGTCCACATTGTCAGTTTCATCATTTGCAATTGATATGGATACATGAACCATGCCACCTGATTCTCCATCCACATACTTTTTGCCCAACATATCATCAATTATTTTGCTGGACTCTTCAAAAACTTGAGACAAAAATGTGCAAGTTTCATGAGTTTCTGAAGCTTTGTTGGTCAACTTAATCATTCGAGTACATAACTCATTGTATCGCTTCATGAAATGGGCTTTTATGTCTAATTCAACATGCCTCCCTTTTCAATCTTGATCACTTCCCAACCTTGCATCTCTTGTCCATCGCTTAAGTATATAGGTTTCGGGAATTAACTTAATGTTTATGACATCTAAAACTTTCAAAGCATGACTGCATAAGATGACATGTGTCTCAAATTTATGACAATCACAAGAAACTTTTTGTTCAATAGGATTTCCAATAACTATCCTCTCCTTCAGATTATCGTAATTTGTAATAGCATACAAACCTTCTTTCAAATTCTTTATGCAAGTGACTTGATATTCTTCGTATTCCTCTTGGAATTCCTCGAATATTCTTGGAGTGTAATTTGCAGCTTGTATGAGCATACAAGCCTTCTTCATTTTCAATCTAGGTAGCTTATGTTTTTGACTCATATTCAGCTTCTGACTCATTGTTCCGTTCACCATTAACAACTCCTTTAAAGCATGTAAAAAACTGTACCAAATTTAAATCAGACTTCAAATGATTTTTCAAATCAACATTAAAGCTCTAACTTAATTGAGTAGATCTCACACCTGCAGTGAATATTTTCTGAACACAAGTCCATGCCCATTTCTCCTTCAGTTGAAAAATTGTATGCAATCACGACCCTTCCAAAATATTATACTCAACAAGTAAAGAATTTCAAGCATTCAAAAATTCACCCTCTTCTTCGTGTAGATCTATACATGCTTCAAAATCCAAGCAGAACTGTGAACTCTTTTGGTATAAGTGGTTCACATGTCTTAATGTGTTCTGTCTTATATGCCAAGTGCACAATCCATGAAATGTTTCTGACATAACTAAAGAAATAGCCTTAGCCATCGCGGCATCTTGATCTGTTAGAATTGTTTTTGGCTTTTCTCCACCCATTACCTTGAGAAAAGTTTCAAATAACCACTTCTTTTGTTTCATCATATAACAATGTTTGTTGACGTCTTTTGTCAACACCTCGTACACCCTCTTTGAAGCATGTGAATTTTCTTGAAGTCAAAACTCCATCTACTCTGCTTTTATTTGCATATTCTTGCCGGATACCAAATTACTGTACTCATTATAGAATTCATAAGCAGTCGCCTCAGAATCAAACTTCATTGTTGACAATACTTTCTTGTCCGTGTTGCACATTTTGTTCATGAATGTTGTTCACCCATTTATGGACACAATCTGAAAAACCAAAAATTTGCCACCATAACCAATAACTGGAGGCATAAACTTACATGAAACAATGTCTGAGATCAATATACTTGAAAAACTTAGACTGCATAAAGCTATCAATTACTATTAAAAAAAACATTGGGGGAAAGGATGGTGATTAGATAAATAGACTTATAGGTATATATA
>Ga0228711_1006930_pt1 | contig 16641 bp, 13 predicted proteins | sample MedpolnodulmetaG_2_FD_177996 | JGI IMG/M metagenome (GOLD analysis project Ga0228711, IMG submission 177996) | Root nodule microbial communities from Medicago polymorpha collected in Santa Monica, California, United States - brown nodules | ecosystem: Host-associated > Plants > Roots > Nodule...
CCCCCCTTGTGTTTTTCTCACTTTCAGTCGGTACCCGAGCTCCAGTTTTATTGTCTTAAGCCCTTAACAGTGTAATAGAAAAAGATCAGAGAAAAACATGTCAACTGATGAAGGTTCCAATTCTGGTGGTGTTACCATACCATATGATTATGGTACTGAAGATAAGTCATTTGGTTCTAACAATCCTCCTATGTTAAATGGAGATCCTAAAACCTTCTCCTGGTGAAAAACCAAAATGTATAGTCACATTATGGATTTAGATGAAGAACTATAGGATGTTCTTGACGAAGGTGTTGGTGACTTGGTGTTAGATGAAGAAGAAACTGTTGTTGATAGAAAGAAACACACTACTACTGGTGACTTGGTGTCATTCTTGTTGCTGCTTTACATCACAAAGAGTATATGAAGATGAGTGATAAATCTATTGCTGAAGCAATGTTTGCTTCCTTGTGTTCTAATTATGAAGATAACAAGAAATTTAGAGAAACTAAACCTACTATGCTTGTTCATCAGTATGATTTGTTCAGGGTGAAAGAGGATGAAAGCATTGAGACTATCTACTCAAGGTTTCAGACTCTAGTCTTTGGACTTCAGATTCTGAAGAAAAGCTATGTAACTTCTGATCATGTGAACAGGATTCTGAGTAGTTTACCTGCCAAATGGAGACCTAAAATGACTGCTATTGAGGAAGCTAAGGATCTAAACACTCTAAGTGTTGAAGATCTTATAAGCTCTCTAAAATGTCATGAGATTGGTCTTAATGAGCAAGAACCTGTTAGAAAGCCAAAGACTATTGCACTAAAGTCTAAAGGAAAGTCTTCACAAGCTTTCAAAGTAAATGAATCTGAAGATGAGTCCCCTGCTGGAGATTCAAATGAAGATCATGTTGTTGCTCGAGAGATGGATATGCTCTCCAATAGACTTCAGTATTTGGCTAGGAAGAACAAGAAGTTTTTGGGCAGAAGCAGCGGTTACAAAGGTTCAAGAAAAAAAGATCAGAAAGGTTGCTTCAACTGCAAGAAACCTGACCTGCAGAAAGAGAAATCTAAAGAAAGATCAAAGAATCCAACCTTTAAATCCAATAATTTCATAAAGTAGATCAAGCAGAGTCTGATGGATACTTGGGAAGATCTAGACAATGAGTCGGGGTCTGAGAAAAATGACGTTGAAGAGGAAGGAAACATAGCTATGGGGTTAGTAGCTACAATGACTTCTGATGTAGAATTTGAAACAGACTCTAAAGATGAAAATGAGATATATTCTAAAATTCTCAAAAATGAACTTGTTGAATCTCTTAAAGAGCTCCTCACACACTTTAAAAACAGGACCAATGAGTTGAAAGATTTAAAGGGAAAATATGTTGATTTATTAAAACAACAAGAAAAAACTATATTGGATCCGAAGGAGTCTGAAAAAGAACTTAAGAGCTTTGACTACATTTGTAAAACTTATGAAGGAAAACTCAAGTATATTTGTCAGAAGCACAAAGTAAAGTGTGAGAAGAAACCTTTAAGTAAGCAAGAGATTGCTCTTGAAGATTTCATCATATCAGGTATTGACAGAAGCAAAGTAGCTCCAATGATTTATAGCATATATCATATCCATGGTAGAGGACTTAGTTTTTCAGATGGCATACCTAATGAAATCAATCTTAAATCATGTTCTGAATGCATTAAGGAAGGTTTGAAAACTTACTTTGTGCCTAAAGATGTTGAGTCTGAAATTGTGATCCAGTTAGAACCTGAAGCTTCTAGTTATAAGACTGCGAATGTTTCAAAGTCAAAGAACTCCAAGTCTAAGATTATGACTAACTCTGAATCTAAGACTCCAAAGAGACCAGAACCGAAATCTCAGGTTTTGAAGAACTCAGAGTATGTAGTCTTAATGCCTAAGTTTCAGAGGAGGAAAACAATTATTCCTTCATGTGAAACAAGACCTAAAATCTTGAATAAACATAAGCAACTTAACTTCAAGCACAAGGCACAAAAGAATACTTAATCCTTCAGAACTAACCCTAAAGGACCCATAAAGATATGGGTACCTAAGTCTAAAATTCTTGATGCTGCAGATATGCTTAAGAGGAGTGGAAAAACTGAAGTCATGGTACCTAGAAAGCGGCTGCTCACAACATATGACAGGAGAAAGGTTTATGTTCCTAACCCTAACAATGAAAGAGGGAGGAATTGTGGGTTTTGAACGAAACTAGAATGGCAAGATCATTGGTACAAGAACTATTGGTAACTTTTCTTTCACTATTAATAAGTAATAATGTGTGGTTAGTTGATGGACTTAGACATAACCTGCTTAACGTTAGTCAATTTTGTGGTAGTGGTTATGATGTAATGTTTGATAAGAGCAACTGCACAGTAATTGACAAAAATGACAAGTCCATAATGTTCAAGGGAAAGAGGAAAAACAATGTGTATAACATTAATTTTTCAGAATTGGCTGATCAGAAGGTAGTTTGTCTTCTATAAGTGAATGATAAGAAATGGTTGTGGCACAGAAGGTTGGGACATGCTAACTGGAGATTAATCTCTAAGCTTAGTAAGTCACAATTGGTCAGAGGCTTACCAGACATTGATTATCATTCATATGCACTCTGTAGTGCATGCCATAAAGGAAAAATTGTTAAATCATCTTTCAAATCTAAAGACATTGTTTCAACTTCCAGACCCTTAGAACTACTTCATATTGATTTATTTGGACCAGTTAGCACTGCATCTATTTATGGAAGTAAATATAGATTAATCATTGTTGATGATTACAACAGATGGACTTGAGTTAAATTCCTTAGAACTAAATATGATGCATATGATGTGTTTAGCAACTTATGATCTCAAATACAGTCTGAAAAAAAGTAAAAAATAAGTAATAAGTGATCATGGTGGATAATTTGAAAATGAGCCATTTGAAACCTTTTGTGAGAAATATGGAATTGTCTATGAATTCTCTTCTCCTAGAACTCCACAACAAAATAGGGTTGTAGAGAACAAGAATAGATCTTTACAAGAAATGGCTAGAACCATGATTCATGAAAACAATTTGGCTAAATATTTCTGGGCAGAAGCAGTTAACACAACATGTTAGACCTATATTGGACAAAATAACATATAAAATTTTTAAAGGAAGAAAACTTAATATCTCTTACTTTCATCAATTTGGATGTACATGTTACATTCTATATTATAAAGTCTATATAAAGAAATTTGATGTCAAGCTCAAAGACGAATCTTTCTAGGTTACTCTGAAAGATCCAAGGCATACAATGTGTATAATTCAGAAACACAATGTGTTGAAGAATCAATGTGCATCAAATTTGATGACAAAGAGCCTAGAAGTGAAATTCCAGACTTAGTTGAAAGTGCAGATATACAGGTTTCTTAAGAACATTCAGAACCTGATCAGACTCCAGAGTTTGATGAAAGTCCAGAAGCTGAACCTACTTCAGACGCTCAAAATGAAGAAGCTTCTGATGAAGCTCAAGATGGTTCACAACAAGCTACTCAATCCAAGAATACTTACAAGTACAAGTCTTACATCCAGAGGATCTTAACATTGGAAACAAAGAAAGTCCCATAAGAACATGATCATACTTCAGATCAGATCATTCAATGTTGGGATTGTTATCAGTGATTGGACCTACTACTATTGATGAAACACTTTCAGAAGATGGATGGATAATAACTATGCAAGAAGAACTCAATCAATTTTAAAGAAATGATGTGTGGGATTTGGTAGCTAAACCTGATCATAAAAACATTATTGGAACTAAATAGGTATTTAGAAACAAGTTAAATAAACAAGGTGAAGTGATCAGAAACAAAGTCAGACTTGTTGCACAAGGTTGTCAACAAGAATGCATTGATTATACTAAAACATTTGCTCAAGTTGCAAGATTTGAAGCAATCAAGTTACTTTTATCCTATGCAGTTAATCATGACATTATATTATATAAGATGGATGTTAAGAGTGCATTTCTTAATGGTGTAATATCCGAAGAAGTGTATGTCAAACATGTTGGAACAAAATGTGTTTAACATTACCGCCTTATGTTTTGATGATAACAAGGTATTAAAATCTCAATTGGATATGCTAATATTGGTTCAAGTGTACATGACCATAGACTAAAATTTATAAGTCTTAAACTCAAGTATTGGTTCTGAAAGAACAAATGAGAGCAATGGAATTTACAAAAGAAGCTTATGTTGCAAGACAGATTCTACTCCCTGCACTCCCCGGACTCCCCAACAACTGGAATCAGAGCCCTGGTTAGGCTCAATGGGGAACGGGAGCGAGATCCTAATGTGGATCAGGCTAGTGATGTGGGTGACTCACACTTGAGAGGGACATTGCTGGAAATCAAGTGTGAGTGATTATGTCTCACATTGACTAAAAATAGAGGAAACATTGGATATATAAGAGAGGGGACCCATATACCTGATGCCTTAAGGTTTTAGGTGGAGATGTGATATCTAAGTCTCTTAGTGGTCTTGAAAATTTACCCCATTGCCGGTGATTCTCATAATGTCACCGCCAATCCAAACATGTAGCCAATATCTTTGGTTCCACTTTTTTATATTTCAAAATTGTTTCAATATGTGTGAAATTGTTTGCAATTTTAGATATTCTCGAGTATAATTAATTTTATCACCATATTTGATTTTAAATTTGATGCGTAAATTTTTAATTTTTTAGTCTCAAATTTATTGTTCAAACAATTTTACATAAATTCTTACGAACAATAATTACATTCAACTCAATTTTAATAAAAAAACAATTACTCATAAAATAGTATCAATTCATTAAAATCTCTTTTTATAAACAGACACACACGTATTCCGAGTTTTCTGATTTAGAAATTCGTAAACTTCTTGAATGAGCTAGATTTCAATAGCTTTTTGTATAAGACTTAAAACTACAACGGCCAATTTGCTAGATTATCACTTATTCGATGAATATATTTAATGGAAAAAAAAATACAAAGAAACTATGTTAAATTGATTTACCGGCCAATTTGAATTGAAAGATTTTTTCTTACTAATTCCAATTGATATTTTTTTTAATCTTACACCCATAAGTTTACATTTTAAGGGCATATTCTTCATCTTCATTTGGTCAAAAAAGCCAACAAGGTTACATCATATACGGATAAGGACAAAGGAGAGTAATTGTAACAATTAAATGCCATACCAAATAGGATATGAAGGGAAACACAAACCAATTTATTGAAATTGGTCCTTCAAGGGAATACAAAACTGCAAGGCCATAATAACAAGAATGCTTCAAGTCCTTTTCAACAAAGGAATCCAAAGGTGGCAAGCACAAACAATTATTAATGATTTTTGTACAAGCATGATATTATATGTCGTGTATTGCGAAATATATATACAAAGATCATGCATTGAAATTTTGTTTCAATGGAACCAAAAGACAATTAATAACATGCAAAAATATAAAGTCCCAGCATGGCTAATGCTATAGTTTTGAGAATATAGTTTGTCACACTCACTCTCTGAATATGCTTCCCATGACTATACCCTCGTTGTAGGCCTAATATGGCTACCATCATCTATCTAGTTATGTATGGACGAATAGAAGTTTCATTATAATAGTTATGCATTACACATGTAGACAACTTGACAGTTGTTCCAAATGCTTATTTTCATAGTATAAATAATTAATTAATGTGTATTTGCTCCTAAAAAATAGGTGGGGTGTAAGTGTTACTCATGTGACTTATGGCGCAAAAGTTTATTCCATTATTAATGAACAATTTTTTATTCCTTATTATTAACCATGGGAAACTTTACCATTAATTAAAAATCTATAAGCATAGGGTGAGTTTTTCTTACTCAATTTGATTGAAATTGACATGGGGTTTGCACAAATTGTCATTTAGTTAGTACATTTTTTTCCTCTTCCTTGACAATTAATTGCACAAATTGTCACTTAGCTAGCAAGCACAATTATTATTTTTCCTGCTTTCTTGACACTGAATTTGTGATTTATAATAAGGTATGATTTTTTAAATAAACACTAACGAAACTTCACGAGCATTATAAGCTATATGTACTATCCATGTGTCAATTGAGGTTACTGTGCAGGGATGCTTTGTACAATTATGCATTATTTCAAGAGAAAACTAAGTGTCGTCAAATAATTGGAGTCATGACAAATCTACCCCACGCTCCAAAGAAATATTTGCATGTGAATTTGGCAATTCTCCTTTATATTTGCAGCCATAACATGTAGTGTCCTACTCATCTCTATGTCTAGTGTAAAATCGGGCTTCATCCAACAATGAGCCATACATTTAAGATTATTATTTGAAATGTACCCGGCAGATGGTTGCGCCAGGGTGACCCATTATCACCATATTTATTCATATTGGTGGTTGAGGGTCTCTCGACTCTAATACATAAGACAGTTACTAAAGGTGATATTCATGGGATACAAGTATGTTGCAGCGCACCAATGGTGTCTCATCTGTTGTTTGCAGACGATTGTTTCTTGTTTTGCAGGGCCAATGTGATGGAAGCACAACGTCTACTCACTATTCGTAAAACTTATGAGGCAACATCTGGACAAGAAATTAACTTATCAAAGTTTGAGGTGTTTTTCAGTTGCAATATGAGTGGGGCAGCGCAGGAGAATTTGTCACGCATTATTGGTGTCCGACATGTGATGGGTACTGGAAAGTATTTAGGATTACCATCAATGATTGGTCGAGATAAGAGGTCCGTTTTTTCTTTTATCAAGGATTGTATACGGAAACGAATAATGTGTGGATGACGAGCATTATCGAAGGCGGGTGGGGAAGTTATGATCAAATTTGTGTTACAATCTATTCTTTCATACATAATGAGTATTTATCTTCTGTTGAATTCAGTTATAAATGATATTGAAAAGATGATCTATGCGTTTTGGTGGGGAGGAAGGAGTAACAACCACGAGATTAAATGGATGACATGGGAACGTGTGGCATGCCCTAAAAAATTTGGTGGAATGGGGTTTAGGAATTTCAAAGCTTTTAATCTCACTATGGTAGCAAAGCAAGGAAGGAGTTTTCTGTCTAAACCTGAATCTCTGATTGCTAGAGTTTTTAAATCGAGGTATTTTTCCCGTTCTTCATTTTTGGGTGCTAACTCGGTTATAACTCTGGCTTTGCTTGACAGAGTATTTGGAATTCGCATCTGTTACTTTTATATGGATGTAGGTGGACAATTGGAAATGGGTAGCATGTCAGCGTGATGAATGATCCATGGGTTCGATGTGTCCAAGGAATCTGGATTCCATCCCCACAAAGCCAAGGTGTGCATAGTTTGAGTGTGTCTGATTTGATAGCTGTCGAGGAACGGGTTTAGGATATGATAGAATAACATGGATGGTGGAACATAACAGGAGGCATACTGTTAAGATTGGTTATAAACTGGCTATGATAAAGTTGCTACATACTCATCGATTCCATGTTGGAGGTGAGTAACATAGAATTTGGAGGGTGAATTTCCCTCATATAGCTCGTAATTTGTTGTGGAGGATTTGTAGAGAGTGTGTTCCCACGCGTCTTCGATTACAATCACGGCATGTATAATGTAAGATGAAACTGTGAGCAGGTTGGCAAACTTTGTGTTTGATATATGTCGTTCAGAAGGATGAGACATTGATGGTCAAGTGACTTTACTTCTTTGGCAAATTTAAGATGCACGTAATTATGTCATTTGGAATGACGCTCATCATACTTCAATGAGCATTTGGAGGACAACACTAGATGCTTGAGAACAATGGCAAGAGGTTCATAAACCGCCCTCACCACCGGTTGTGCAACACGGACAGAGTAGAGTGCAAGGTAACAACTCAGTTTGGGAGAAACCGAGTGAGATGTGGTTGAAGTGCAATGTGGATTTCGCATGTTGTGTTAGAGACTCCCGCGAGCAATTTAGTCAGCCTCAAACGAAATGGCAGCGGGTAAATATGACAGTTTTCGAGGGGGAGGCAGTAGCCTTACTCAAGGCCCTTCACTATGTTGATACGAACAGATTGGACCGGGTTGTGTTCGAGTCTGACTCATCTACTCTAGTGCAAGCTCTATCGTCTCCAGGCCATGGTGATTTGGAATTCTATGATATTGTTTCTAGTATTATTTATCAGTTATATTTACATTTCAACTTAGAGGTGAAGTTTGTTAGGAGAAAAGGGAACATGGTTGTTCATACTTTAGCTAGGGCGACTTGTTCTTGGACTAGTCACCGTATTTTTTTATTCTTATCCTTCTTGTATTGAACATTGGTTGATTAATGATAATAGTTAACTTTCCTTCGATTAAAAAAAATATCACAAACATCACTCTCAATTCGATAAGTTTTACTCTATATATGATAAGAGTTAATATTTTCTATGTTATAAAATATATGCAAAATTGAGTCAAAGAAAAAGAATTTATTTGGACCAAATTTTGAGCAAAATATATCAATTTTGTTTAACTCGGTTTTGCTTATATTTTGTAACGTATGGTGTACATCAATACTTAATAAGTTTAATTTCGTAAAACTATTGTTCTCCTTCTATCACTTATAACTTTTTTTAAGATGTATGAAATGAACAAGAAGATTGAAAGAAGGTATTGGTTCTGGAAAAACTAACTTGTGCCTTCAACGACACATGTTAAAAAAAACTAAATATAGAAATATATTGTTGGAAATTATGCATTTAACATAAAAAAATATAAAAGTTTTTTTAATCAATGCAAAATTTATTTTCATTTTCTTTTTTAGTTTTTAACTTGCCCTTAAGTACCCTAAGAACACAAGTTAGTATGACATTTTTCCTTTTTTTGACTAAGTGCAAAATCTAGTAAGATCTTTTTATTTTTTACTAATTTAGTATGACCTTTTTTAGATTAAGTGTAAAAATTTATATTTTTTTTTGGTTGATTGGCAAAATGATAAATGTCATTGGAAACTCACACTCACAAGTGGATGAACTGGGGTTCGAACCTCAATCATGGTGCCCAACCAAACAATTTTAGCATTTTTATCAGTTAAGTTAAGACTTATTGAGTCTTTCTATTTTTATTTTTTTTGTCAAGTAACCTAATGTTTAGAAATTCATCTTTTTAAGGTGACTTAGTTGGGTTTTAACCTAATGTCTAGAAATTCAACTTTTTAAAGTGACTTAGTAGGGTGTTCGGGTTCGAACCCCAACCCATACATATATTATACAAATGTTCCTATCAACTTTCTATTCCTTTAGGCTTTCTGACATATGTCAATATATATCAAGAAAATCAATAGATTTTTTTTTATTTTCGATATAATTATTTTCTAATATTTTCCTATAATTTATATTGTCACGTAGCTTCCATTTCTATCTCCCTAATAAATAACTAACAATAATACCGAAGCAAAACAATAACTAATGTTATAGTCAACTTTGAAATTTACAAATAGGAACAAATTTCTTTATGTTATTACTACCCTTGTTTTCACCACCCCCCCACCCCCCCTCCATTATTGAGTTTATAGAAGTATAAGTACAACTATGACCCTTATCTGACTTCATAAAATAGCCCAAAATTCTTGGTGCTTTTTCTATCAATGTCAGGAGCCTAACCTGTACATAACTCCATATTTAACCCTCTCATTATTATCATCTTTTAATATTTCACTATAAGAACAAACCTCAACACTTGTCACAAGGGGCCAATCAAAGATGGGGGGAAGTGTTAGTGTTAGCAAGAAAAATGAGATAAAGTATCCACAAAAATATGTAATGAATTTGAAAGAGAAAGTGAGACTTCTACAAGAAGAAATAAAGGAGATAATGTGTGATAGGGAGAAAGAGAGTAGGAATTATGAGAGGGAGATAATGGTGTTTGCTTTTAAGGAGGCAGATTGGAAACAAGAGATGAAGAGGTTGAAAGAAGAGGTGAAGGAGTTGAGGGAAGTGGTGGAAGAGAAGGAAGAGAAGATAAAGGAGATGGAAGAGGTTGGAATGGTTGAGAAGAATTGTGAGAAAGAGTGGGAATTAATGGGGACTAAGTTGTTGGTTCAAGAGATGAAGGAGGAAAGAGCAAGGAGAGATGAAGCTGTTGAGAAGTGGAAACAACTTTATCTTGCAATTAAGAATGAGTTGGATGATCTCATCCAAAGAACATATGATGGTAAGATAATCATAATTTGTTATTAATGTCTTTAGACATGTTTGAATTGAGTTATTTTAGCTTATTTATGAGCATGTTTGAGAGTTTATAAAAACAAATTATAATGTGTATAATCTATCTTTTTATCTTAAAAGTTGAATTGAGTTATTTTAGCTTATTTATGAGTATGTTTGAGAGAGTTTATAAAAAAACAAATTATAAGGTGTGTAATCTATTTTTATCTTATAAGTTTTCTAAAATAGCCTTTAAAAACAGTTTATAGTTTATGCCAAAAGAATTTTATTTAATTTTATTTTTGTTGTAGAAATAGCTTATAAAATAATGATTATATAATAATTGTTTAATTAAGATTTTTATCCAAACAATTAGTGTTTGTATTTTTTTGTGATTTGCATTAGTCTTTGTATGCTATTAATGCCCTTTGAAAAGTAGTGTGTGGCAGATGGGGTTCAATCCCATCATAGTACTTTTCAAAATTAGTCAATCAATATGTGACAATAATGTGGTGAATTATTTTTATTGTCTTCTTGAGAAATATTCATACTACTTATAAGATATATAATTAGGTGAGTTTGTTAGAATCAAATGCTTTGTGTTTAAATTACTTGAGCTTATTTGCTTTTGGAAATATACTCATAGGAGATGGTTTGTATTGGAAAGCTGAGGAAAATGACATCCAAATTGAAAAACTGAGGAGGGAATTGCACGAGAAAGAAGAAAGCATAAAAGCTTTAAAAGCTCAATTAGTTTCAGTGGAGAAAGAAAGGTACAAACAAGAAAGGGAATTTGACTTGTTAAGGCAAAGCTTAAGGATCATGAATGGCAAGAAGAATCCAATTCAAACTAAAGAGAAGAAGAAGTTGAAAATCAAATTGGGAAAATAAAATGCAAACATTGGTACATAATCGCTTAGATTTCAAATCTAAAATCGAACAATTTGGTTGAATAGGTATTATTATTGTATACTGGTTGGCTAATTTGTATTTTAATTCCTTCTAGTTTTTTAACACCTTTTTAAAATAAGTAAGGCAATACTATAAAAAAAAGTCCTTTCGGTGACCTTGAAAAAAAAAACAAAATATGAAGGAAGATTAGCAATTTTTCCTTGTGGACTGACTTATGTAGTTACTGAATATGCCATGTCTAAGGAGTAGTGAATGAAAAAGAATATGGTTTTATTATACGGTCTATTTCTAAAGGATTTTTGCTCTAATATTTGTGTTTCATGCATCTATTTCATGCTCTAATAGGGTGGGTGGGGTTGCCACTTAGCCAATGAATGGTTTGGTTTCCTAGGATTGCGCCCTTTCACACAAACGAATATAGATAAATAGTATGCTACCCTACCGGTGGCGAATGAATATTATTTCATTAATCTACCAAAGACAATAAGAGTAAAAAATGACCCTTAATGACTCAAAGGGTTTGAGAAAAAGATTAAATATAATAGATAGAAACCACTCTCACAATTTGTATTTGGGCATTATTTTTTCTATCCTATGAGTTTCTCGCATGTTCTGAAATGTTTTAACGTACTTTGAAGATTTTTATAGGGTGTTTATGTCACTCCAATTATATAATCCAAAGCACATAGGACGCGTGAGAAATTAATAGGGTGGAAAATGAATGAGTCTTTGCATTTTATTCAGTAAACCTGATATGGGCAAGGGTGATACTAGTTGCAGTGGCCAAGAGCAACAACCTGTGACAGATCTATAAATTTTGAATAGTGGGGCATCATTATTCACGAACATTGAAAGATTTTTTTCATTTTAAATATCAATGAAAATATCTCTATATATATAAGTAACTAAATAATCATTTAATCAATCATCTTCTATCTTCATTTTTATAATATTTATATTATCAAAAAAGGATTTGAGATAGAAATGATGATATGTGTGGATCAAGAGAGAAACGATTTGTGATTAGTGTGGGTCATGTAGTCAAAATCCCAACTATTGATACATTATACTATTAAAAATAAAAAATTTCAAAAACTTTGTGCAAGCACATGTCACACAACCTACAACATACACCCGTCCCAGACAACAACCTGGGCCTGGTAAGTTGGGACAACCCAAATGGATCATCATCAAACAAAATAAAGTGCTCTTTTAAGCTTCTAAAATTGCTTTCACAGCAATTTAACCACCGTTCACTCATAAACTAAAAATGTTAAGAAGCGAATGATAGTTAACAAGTGTTAAAGCTATTAAAGTTAATTTTGGGTGTGAGAGCAATTTTATAAGCTTAAAAGCAATCCTCTCAAACGGAGGAAGAGGAGGAATGACTTTGTTACCATGATTAAGCAGTAATAACTCGTTATTTTTGAAAGGTGATGACTCATTAGTTTGTTTTGATTTTGTTAGTATAGATTTGGTTGAGCCAAAAAGATGGTAGAATACTTTGGCTATTTAAGATATTGTACTGAATTATGAGATCTATCAATGAAATTGCAATCATTCCTTTATCGGTACTTTCTTAGGAGGCTTTTCTAACATATATAAAGTATACACTACCAAACTCATTTGATCGGACACTTGGTGTATTATTTGCCTTTAGGTGACTCAAACTCGAAATCTTACTTACAATCAGCGTAATATCAAACACTTATTGAACTGTGTGGAGCACACTAAGGACGAATGTATCTGTCACAAAATACATTATTTACATATTCTTAACAAAAATAATAATTATTCATGAGCCAGAATTAGGGGAGATAGAGATTTTTTTTTCAATGTATTTATGACATTCTTGACTTACACTGTGATTGTTTTGCTAGAATTAGGGGGGAGAGAGATTTTTTGAGGGGGTAGGGAGAGTTAGTGAAGAGAGAAAGAGAGGAGACATGAATGATTCATTTATAGAGTAAATTATTAAATTGATTCCTGACTTTGTAAGGTACTATCAAATTAGTCCCCGACTTTATTAATATTTTAAACTAGTCTCTGTCTTTGTTAAAAGTTTCTCAATTAGGTCTCTTGTCATGTGACAAAAATATAAAACAAGGATTTAATTGAGAAATTTTTGATAAAAACAAAGACTAGTTTAAAATATTAATAGAGTTAACAACTAATTTGACAACGGCTTATAAAGATAGGGATCAATTTTAGTGATTTACTCTTCATTTATATTGCCCTTATACTCTTGTCCTTCACTTTCTGCGATGAGCTTCGGCCTGCTTCATTCTCCCTTGCGTTTTCTTCCTTTGTGTGATTTTCTTCCTTCCATCCTCCAACTTTGATCCATCTCTTTGTTTATCATTGTATTCATATTTTACACCACTGACATCCATACCAAATTTGAAGGCACACACCGGATCAAGATAACTAAAAATCATAGATATGGATAATCTTTTCGATGTGGGTTTCTTTTGTATTTTTATTCAATATTGATTGATGAATACTACTCAATCTAAAATTTGTTCTTATTTATTTAATCATTATTTTTAACATAATATATTTTAGTAGTTACGGGGTCATTAATATACCCTATAACAATCAAGTTATATTATACAAAATTAAAATTAAAATGATATTCATTCATTTTAAATTGATAGATACATGAAATACAATCACATATTTAACATTGTTAAAAATATAAATGATGAATTTGCGAACAAACTCATAACATACAAGTTAATAACATATACAGGTAAAATACCTACAAATAATATATATGTCTTCTGATCTGCAACGTTGATACTCAAATCGTTGATCGAACATGTAATTGATTGATGTTGATATTCCAATAGGAACCAAATGAACACCGTAGCAAAACGGAAAATCAAACAATGTCACACAAGACGACTTACAACACAATGTAGTACTCAGACAACAAAGTTACAAAGAAAAAATCTAAACTTATGTCAAAACGAGTTATTTAGATTTAAATAAGGGAGACAAAATGAAGAGATGTGATTTCATTGTAAAAAAATTAACTCAAAAACCACCCCTTTTAGAATGAACATAGAAGAGAGAAGCTAGGGAGAAAAGTTAAGGCCCGCTTCTTGAATGTCTAACGTATTACTCTTATTTTTATCTTCTCATTTTCTACTTAACCAAACAAGAGAAGAAAGATGAAAATACTTTCACTCATTTCTTCTCTCTTTCTCTTATATCAAACAAATACATCAAATTTAATATATTTATGACATCTTTATCTCTCACTTCATTCTCTCATCTAATTTATTCTCATGCCAAATGGAGTGTTAATTTCAAATGTATCACTAATATTATAGAAATAATATTATAGTCCATGCAAAAAAACTAAATTAGAAGGAACTATAGACCTCGAATTAACAATTGCACCCTCTCTTGTGAACCGTCGCTTAAAACCTAGTTTTTTCCCTTCATTCACTACGGAGGGGTGGTTTATGGTCAATTTTGACCCCAAAATCACCCCTTTATATTGTTTTCTCTCCTTCCATTTTATATAAGTGATTTTCACATTTATTTAGTTTTTCTTTTGTGATTTCGTACGTCTTAGTGCGAAGTTGTTTTGTTTGTCGTCTTTCTACGGTGTTGTTTGTCTTTCACGTCTTGTTCAGGTGTTTGTTCACTTCAGTTTGTCAGATCATCTTCGAAACAGTGCATATCCAATCAATGACTTTTGTGTCATCAACGTTGCAGATTTGAAAACATGATATTTCGTGGACTTGAATATAGTCATATTTGTAGGCTTATATATTTTTTCGTTATATGCTATTAACATGGATGTTATTGTTGGAATAAGCTATAATAGCCAATCTATATTGATTGAGTTTTGCTTTGTATCATGATATTGATATAAATATATATTGTGAATATATAAATAATAAGGCATTTCTTTATTGATTTTGTTTTGTTTCAAAATAATAAAGTCCCTAGAATAGTTAGTCTGTTTAATGGAACATTAAGTATAACTTAATTGTGAGACCCTGTTAAACATAAGGAAACTATTCTTAAAGTATCTGTAGTCAAGCTTTATTAAGAAGTGGGATAACATTAAAGCATAGAGACTATTATGTGGATAGACTGATGATCACATCTCACAGGTCATGGATAAAGAGTTATCAAGTCTACACGTATAAATATTAGGAGTGATATTTATGTTGGATTGACCCACTATGAGAATACTACATAGTATAAGTTATGAAAAATGTCATAAGATATTCTCATAATGATAGTGGTGTATTCCACCCTTTGACCTGAAACCACTATGTACCCTAGATGTTGGAGTCAAGTGCTTTGTCACCATTCAAACGTTGTCTGTAACAAGATGACTATAAAGTTGGTTGATGGGTACTCCACGAATCATGCTGAGAGACATGAGTGACCTAGATGGAATTTGCCCCTCCTACATAACAGGAGAAATGTCTACGGATCCAATATTGAACTGGACAAGGATGACATAATATGCCTTATGTTCAATATAGACATGAGGGCAAAAGGGTAATTATACGCATGAACATTATTACAGAAAGGTTTCGTCAAATCACATGACATTCTCGACACTTGGGTAGCAGTGATGTGTTGCTAGATACCGCTCACTGTTTATAATATTAAATATGTGATTTAATATTATTGTCAACGTTACGGGAACCTATAGGGTCACACACAAAGGATAGATAGATGAGAGAAATAAATAAGTAAGACTTATTTATAAAATAAATATTTAAGACTTATTTATAAAATAAATAAGTGAGACTTATTTATGTAATAAATATTTGAGACTTATTTATAAAATAAATATTTGAGACTTATTTATAAAATAATAAGTAAAACTTATTAGTAATTAAATAATTAAATATGACTTTATTATTTAATCTACGAAAAATAGAGAAACGCGGTCCACCGTAAGTTACGGTGTATTTAAGTGTTGTCTTGCTGACCACACAAGTGATTCTATAAATAGAACTCTTGTGTTGAAGCATTACTGACCTTTTTGTGAGTGCTTAACCTAATTCACAAAAGTTGTGAAACTCTAGCCGCCGCTCTCTTGACCTTGTTCTCTCTGAATCTCCGTTGGAATTGACTAGCACCGGTCATCGGAGAAGTTTTGTTCGTGTGGACTAAGTAGAGGCATCACTACTTTGCTTTGCTCGTGGTCAGAAACAATTCTACGACAAAGGTTCTGCTCTTCAAAAGGTAAACACATGAATCCTTAAATTGTTTAAGTATGTGTTTGATTTGTGATTACTGATTTAATCAAGATCCGTTTCAATGGGATTTCTTCCGCAAAGAGGATTAAAATTTTGAAAAACCCCTCTTAAAATCCCTTCAGTTATGAGTTTATTTGTAGATTCATCCTTTTATTTTTAGTAAATTTATATTGTATCGATATACTCATCAATTTGAATGAATGTATATCATTTATTTTTAGTAAAAAAAACAATTGTACCATAATCTATTTATTTTTGAAAAAATTGTACCATAATTTCAGTGAAATAAATATAATTTTATCATAATATAAGGACACTAATTAACAATATTCAA
>Ga0228711_1006931_pt1 | contig 16641 bp, 9 predicted proteins | sample MedpolnodulmetaG_2_FD_177996 | JGI IMG/M metagenome (GOLD analysis project Ga0228711, IMG submission 177996) | Root nodule microbial communities from Medicago polymorpha collected in Santa Monica, California, United States - brown nodules | ecosystem: Host-associated > Plants > Roots > Nodule...
GTTACTTTATTAAAAGACATGTAGAAAATTGTATAAATTTTGCAATCCAATATTATTATATTTTGAATTAAATTTCTACCTAAATGTGATTTTTTATATATATAAATATTTTGGATTGCTACTATCCCTTTGTTATGTGAGTGACGGACATACCCTATCGGTGTGACGTTACTTAACATATCATTCTGTGATAGAGAGATAGTTGAATATTTTATTTAAAATATCTTTCAAACTTTTTAATTCAACTATTATTATCTATTCTCTATCAAGTGGGAGAATCCTTGCTATGTATTGTGTATCGTGATGGACATACCCTATCGGTATGACATTACTTAACACAATCATCCTTTTGTGGGTAACAAAAATACCTTATTAGTATCATTCTCCACCAAGTGGAGAAAATATAATTCTTCAACAAGCGAGAAAAATTTTACATGTCAATTAACTATATATCTTATGAACAAATATATTTATTTGTTTTATAACTCTAGGTATAAAATTATTGTAGAGACTTATATTGTGGATATTCATTAAATTCTTTTCTCATAAATTATTATACACTCCTATATCCGTTTATATTATTGTAAACTTATTTCGTAGGAGAAATATGTCGAAATCTCAAAGTTCTTAACAACTCTAATGAGAAAAATTTATTTATACCACTATTCTAAATAATTATAAATGGTATATTTGAGATATTTAATTTTACCCTTTTGACTATATTTTGAAATATTTTATATTATTTCTATTCTTTAATACTTATGAAAATTTATAACTATTTTCTCTTATATCCTCAATAATAATAAAGTATAAGTCTCGTGTGTTTCCGCTGCGTGTAATCTGATATTTTCTCAAATGTGTGGAAGTATAACTGCAGCATTTGAGTTTTGAGTGAGTTACTAAAATTGTGAATAGAGTCTTATATCCTATTTTATAATAATAGAGACTTATCTCACTCATATGATGATAACCATTTTATATAATCATCATACTCTGTCTTATAAAGGTTACTATATTTATAAAATTCTTTGGAATTTTAATTGTGAAAAGGAGATCATGTGTTATAAAATTCCTAAATGAAAATTTACATTCTCCTTAATTCTAAATGCATTATATGTGGTTAACTACGAAACTCAATTCTTGATAGTATCTGCCATATTGATAAAATATATATTCATGGGGTTTCATTACTATCATTAAGTTACCACTTGTGTTAATAATTCTGCTAGACTCATGTGCAAAATATGTGGTTGAGTTCGTGAAACTGTATTAGTCAAAATTATATAAACACTTTTGTTGATAATCTTGCACTAGTAATCAAGTATCCCACTGTTGAATATTATATTATTAAAATTTTCTATATATTAGTGATCACTAATGAGAATCCCACTTACTATTGTTTATATATATGTGAGATCAGTGGGAGTGTGTACACAACACTATATATTATGAGCTCAAATGAGAAATCTCACTCTTGTTTATATATATATGTGAGATCAAGATAAATGTGTACACAATATTATTCTGTCATCGCCATATACACTTGTGCACACTATAAAATATGGCATTGATTAAGAGACTTTAAACTTTAGTCTCATTCTATTATATTGAGATATATATTAAAATTCTATCAATCTCAATGAGCATCATAATTGGATGCTTAAGTCAATTTTGTTGGCATATGCACAATAACTTCTTAGTATGCAAATATATATTGTGCTTCTCTTTTACCAACATTCCACATTTTATAAGGTCATAAATAGTAAGTACAATGTATAATATCAATACTCCTATCGAGTATGATATTGTGTTCTTGAAGTACTTATAAACTGAGATAATCATAAATGTTCGTTCATTATAGACATTCTAGTGGCCACATTAGTCCATATTTTATTTTCTTTAAACTAAGTGTCTATGTTGATCCATTTCGGAGATTCTTGAATTTCCTATTTTCTTATGGATTTTCATAGTCACATGTTTTGCTAAAACGTGGATTAATTAAATGTCAAAGAACATTTATTGATTTTGACTAAATGTAATTAGCCTCTCTTTATAGGTTGTCCCTATAAATAATTACTATTCTTATACCTATATAGATATATGACTTCTATAAAATTGAAAACTCATTGGCAGAACCACTAACCACAGACTTGTATAAATGAGTATTGTACCTCATAATAATTTGATTAAGTCTATGATATGCTGGGTTAGTGGGAGTTTGTGATAGCATTTTAAATGATAGCATTTTAAATGCTGGGACCATTATTGGATTACATACTCTTAATTATATAATGTTAATTCATATTCATTATCCTTATCCTTATGTGAAATGTAAGTGTTTAACGTGTATCATTTTGTTTTTTCCTATCGGATTCAATTTCTGCATTGTTAAAACTTGTGTTTTTTATGTTGTTATAATAACAAGTGCTTTTATAAATAGTTGATATTTTAATAATTGATTAAGGTTATCCAAGTGGGAGATTGTTGGGTTTTATGGATTAACCTTAGTCAATAATTAAAATAATATATTATTATATCAACTATTAATTATAATTATAATATTGCACTAAACAAATGGATGTTTATTAATGGGCTGTAATTAGAAACGGGCCGTGATGGGTTGGGCCGTTTCTCAAAGTAAGCCTGTTGAGAGGTCCCTTTCTCTACTGGTGCTTATATATACCGACTATCCCATCATGTCAGATAACTGCTTCAATGCACTCTCATTCTAATGGCATCAGGAAGGGAAAGAAGACTCTATCAACTCTAACCTCTTTCTCACCAACCAACTAAACCAGGTACACATCTATTCTATTTCTACAATAGGCTATAATTTGTGTCTATGATTTTGGGTCTATTTTAAGCTATATACTCTTCAATATTTGCATGGATTAGTAACTTGAATAGGCTTAATAAGACAGTGAGTACCCTAGAATTTTTTATGGAATTCAAATTGTCACTTAGATGTGCTCCAATAGAAATAAAAATTATGAAACGATTGCTTAGTGTTTAAAACTCGATGATAAAACTATTATTAATCCTTTGGGGTCTATTTTTTTTTAACAGATTGTGATCAATCACTTAGTTTGTGTTTGTAGTTCTTCTTCACCATATTTTTCCAGCGGTTAATAGAAGGAAAATATCATTATAGAAATTATTCCTTTTGAGTGAAGTACAATCTACGACTTCATTATTTACTTATTATTGTTTTGCTTTTATTTTGTTGACATGAATATTTTGCTTTTTGTTTTGATAATTGTTTTTGCATGTCAATGGATAGGTAAAAAGTATATATTGGTTTGTTTATTTTGTTTTTTTCTTAAGGTATTTTGTAATTATTTGTGATGTGATGCAAATATGTCTTTTATGGGAAATATATATGTCTTTGTAGATAATTCAATAAATTGAAGATTGTGTTTCCATACTTTTTGTTATTTTTTTTAATGTTGTCTGTCTTTTGTTTTCTTTAAATCATGTTTTTTATGTTATACTTATAAGTATAAAGTTTTCACGGTCGTGTTGCACAGTAACTAGTCTGCGTCGAAGAATATGTGGACACATAATGTAAATTATCCTCTTCCAATCAAATTTTCTCCCACACAAGAGTCAGAGATTGAGATTGTTGTATAAAAAGTTTTTTTTTTTTACTAAAAAGAATTATATTCTTTTTTTTTACTTTGGTAAAAAATAAAGTCTCTGAAAGGAAAATGTTATTTAGATTTTGTATAATATCATCTAGATGGTGAATAATTTCAAAACGTACTGCTAAAAATTTATATAACCTTTATTAGGAAAATTTGATATTACCAAAATTTAAAAGGTATACTAACCTTGACAAAAAAAATTTATATAACTATAAGGGTTAATTAAGTAAATGGTCCTTATAAATATTTATAATTTCTTTTTAGTCCCTACAAAATAAAATCACACTTTTTAGTCCCTATAAAATTTTCCGTCAGCATTTTTAGTCCCTATAAAAATTTTCATCAACATTTTTAGTCTCTGTCAAAAATTTCCGTTAACATTTTTGGTCAAGGAAAATGTCACATGGACTAAAAACTGTGACTTTATTTTGAAGGGACTAAAAATAAAATTCTGAATATTTATAGGGACCATTTACTTAATTAACCCTAACTGTAATTAAAAAATTATACTTAAATATTCTTATTTACTAAAATTTATATTCCTTTGTCGAAAAATTATATTACCAAAATTTAAAAATTATACTACTCTTGTAAAAAAAATAGGCTTAATTAAGTAAATGGTCCCTATAAATATTTAGATTTTTATTTTAGTCCCTACAAAATAAAATCAAACTTTTTAGTCTCTATGACATTTTCCTTTAGCATTTTAGGGACCGAAAATGTTGACATAAAATTTTTACAGGGACTAAGAATGTCGATGAAAAATTTTACAAGGACTAAAATTGCTGACAAATTTTTTTACAGAGACTAAAAAGTGCGATTTTATTTTGTAGGGACTAAAAATGAAATTTTAAATATTTATAGGGACCATTTACTTAATTAACCCTAAAAAATATTACAATACTTTATAAGTTATAGGGTCAAATATGTTTTTAGTCCTTACATTTTACGCTCCTTTGAAGAATAGTCCCTACATTTCATTAAATATTTTTAAAATCCTCATATTTTATCTCCGTTATCAAAATTAGTCTTTGCTGTTAATTCTCTAACAGAATGTTGATGTGGCAGTTAGTGAGTCCAAATTATTTTAGGGTTAAATATATTTTTGGTCCTTACATTTTGCGTGACTTTGAAAAATAGTCCTTATTATTATAGGAATTTTAAAAACATTTATTTAAAAGCATTTTTTTCCTTAAAATGCTTAAGGAAAATGTCACAAGGAATAAAAAATGTGATTTTATTTTATAAGGACTAAAAACAAAACTGTGAATATTTATAGGGACTAAAAATTTAATTGACCCTAATTTTTATTGGCAATGGGAAATACAAAAGAAAAAATAGAATAAAAACTAAAAGTTGTATTTTAATATTTTAAAATTATATTTCTAAACATTATATATTACCTTTTGGAAATGTGTAGTTATCAATGTATTAAATTATAGGCTAAAATATGGTTTTAGTCCCTGTAAATATGTCTCGTTTTGGTTTTAATCTCTGTATTTTTTATTTGTAGTTTTTGGTCCCTGTAAATTTTTGGTCCTAATTGTATAAGTGATTTCACATATTTTCTGTTTTCTTTCGTTTGTTTTTGTGATTTCGTCGTCTCTGAACGACTTTGTTTGTTTTGATTTCTCATCTTTGTGTGGTGTGTTTTTGGTTTCCCGTCTTAGTGCGGTGTTTATTTGATTCAGGTTTAAAGATTAATTTTGAGCAAGTGCAGATCTGATCAATGACAATGACTTTGGCGTCGTCAACGTTGCAGATCCGGAGACATGAGTATTTCGGAGACATGAATATAGTCATATTAGTCATATTTGTAGGCATAGGTACTTTGCCGTTTTATGCTATTAACATGGATGTTGTGAGTTTGTCCACAAATTCATTCTTTTTGTTTTTAGCAAATTTGGATTTGTATTGTATCGATGTACTCCATCAATTTGAATGAATTAATATCATCTATTTTCGTCCAAAAAAAAACCTACAGGAACTATTTACTTAATTAACCCTTATTTTTTTTACGGTAATAAATATTGTTATCTTTGCTAACATTATTTATACTTATATTACCCTTAATCAATTAGCATCTCATCCCATCTATTTCTCTCTCTGTGATAAATAGCTACACGTATTATTCATAAATCAATATGAGTGTTTTTGAACTTTGTAAACGACAATAATACTATCCAAAAAAAATCTTCAAATGCGACACTTCAGAAATGAAAGGAGATAGTAATAACTGGTTCCACTTGGGTGATATTAGCTTTTGTGACATTAGTACATTTAAGATAAGAGAGAAATGTAGAGGAATAATTAAAATATATTATTTAGATGAGAAAAAATGATTGATTAGAAGAGAGATATCAACAATGTCACTAATATCACCAAAAGCTAATGTCATACAAGTACAATCTAATAATAACTATTTAAAATCAAACTACTTGTTTACTAGAAAGAAGTATAATAAAGTAACATTTATTAATTATGCTGTAAATAATTAAATTATTTAATAACTAATATTTAATCATATAAATATATTCAAATTCAGTATCTTGTATAACAATAAACTCTGTTTGTAAAATTTAACTTAACTAACAATATAGAGATGGTTAGATTGGATATCTTCGATCATTTACTAGTTATGCACCACATTTCTCGTGTAAAAAAATTCTTTAAAATGGTGTTGTTGAATTTGGGAAAGGACTCAATTCAATAGTGTTTTTCAATTTAAGACATTGAATTGCTATTTCGCAATTTTGTCACCATATAGTTAAACACCACATCCTCACAACTTCGACTATCAATGATAACATCGCAATTTTTCTTGCACTAGGCATTAGATGTGGAAAAACATCATGTCTTAACCAAAGGTTCTTCCTTTGCTGACATTGTGTGTAGGCTACGCCAAATCACTCATGATTCTCTATGATCAACCTTGATGACCTCTTCATTATATAACGACTCTGCATTTTCTTCTACTTCAAGCTTTTATATAATTTCTTTTTCTTCAAGTACTTTATATGCTTCTCCTTTTTATGATGGTGATGGTTCTTTGGGTTGGGAAGTTTGAAGTTATATGTCCAATACCTTGACATTTGAAGCATTTGAGTGTCTTATGATGGTTTTCTTTTGCAGATTGAGGGGAAAGTTTATTTGAGGCGATGGTTTGCTCTATTAGTGTTTTCTGGGTATGGAGAGAATTTTCATTGAAGGAAAAATTCCTATAAGAAAACTTTGTGGGTAAATGTTTCTCTACTTGCATGGTCATACAAATAACATTGTCTAATGAACAATATTGTTGGAGCTGAACTAGATGAAAAATATCAATGTAAAATCCACCAAGGTGACGAGTTATTGCTTGCTCTTCCCTTTCATGAATGTCACACTTCATCACCAACTTCCAAATTTACCGCGTGTATTCTTCCACATATAAGTTCTTTTGACGAATATTATGAAGTTGAAAAAAATATATTGATATTAGTGAGAAGACAAGATCTTTTTTGTTAGTTCTTTACACATTTTCTCTCAAGTCTCGATCTTTCTTTTTTATTCACGTGCTCGCTTCATTTTAAGTCTTTCCCAACAAATTGAAGCATGTTTCTTTAATTTGACAGCAATGATCTTGACTTTGTTTACTTTCAGTGTCTCTTTATACTATAAGACTTGATCTATAATTTGGAGTCAATCAACAAACTCATTTGGTTGAAGCATTCCTTCAAAATCAGAAATATCTACCTTGATGTTATTGTCTTAGAATGATTTTATTTGTGGACGACGACTTCCCTACAACAATGAATCAGTATTGGATTCATCAGTGTCTGATTGTATGTGTTGGACTTTTAGTTGTGCTTGTTATGCATTCACAGTTTCCTGTAATTGTTGAATCTGCCTTCTTATTTCTTCCATTTGAATATCTCTTAGAGTTTGTTAATTTTTTCTTCTTTGAGACATCTTTTTAGAAGGTAAAATGAGAATAAGTATTGTATTACTAGATTAATTATTGTAGACACTAGATTGTGAATGAGGCATCAGATAAATTTTCAGAAAATAGTGCACATTCACAACATTGCAACTACTTTTCTAATGTGGAATTAGATCAAACCGCATAGACATAACATAACAAGAAGTTTCTATGAAAATGGTGCAAAAAAATGTTTTATTGAAAAATTATGTTTGTTAGACTAGGGGTAAATTTGTAATTTTAGAAAATGTATGGGCAAATTTGTAATTTCCAAAAGTTTGGGGGAAAATTTGTAATTGTTTAAAAAATTGGGGCAACTTTATATTTATGGAAGCAAAAGCTGATTGGATAGTTTGTAAAAGTTATGAGCCAATTTTGTAATTTAAGAAACTTTAGGGCAATTTCCAAAGGATGAGTGTCCGATTTGCAATTTCATGGAAATTTTGATGATCGAGTAACTAACGTGACAGAAAATAAGTGGCTTGACATGTTAGAGCACCTCCATGTCAGGTATTTTGCTCTTTGTGCACCAGCATGTCATGCAAAAAACTCAACTTTCTTACCTCATGTTCGTGGTTGGAGTACTCCAGGCAGACCAGGATTTGCTGCTGTTCAAAATGACGCAGTTACACACTGTTTTTCATTTAAGCCATTGGATTAGATTACAACATTGGGAGGTCTTGTGACACAAATTCATCCAACGGCTGACATTAAAACTGCGGGAAAAGTTACAGCACCAAATCCCAATTCCACTGTCCAACCATTCACAAATTTGTAATTAATTAACAATTTGAAGTTTTCTCAAGTTATAAATTGGGATTATTTACACTCATCATGTTTTATCTCTTAGTATTTTTTTAATTTTTGCACCCAATTTCCCCGAAAAAAACAATAAATTTTGCATTCAGTTTTGCTATCACAATTTTATTTTTAATCGTTTTCAATTATACATGCCATGAATTTAATGTTAATTTTCAATTATTGTTATAAAAAATTTAAGTTCAATTTTTTTTTTCTTTTCGTAAAAATATTAATTTAAAATAATTAAATTAATCTTTTCATTTGTAGTTAAATTAATTGCGAATATTATATTAATATGTGATGTAGAGTTGTGTGACCTAATATGAGTTCTTAAAAGTTCATCATGAGAGTTGAGAATAAATGAGTTATTTCAAGATGAAGTGTCACAATAAAACCCACAAAATAACGAAACAAATAGATCACCATTGGGGGTGCTCTTAGATGTGACGTCGTAATGTTGACATGTGATCAACAGTGAGTGGTTGGTTGGAACACGTGGCAGCTGACCGGTTGTTCTCAACCTTTGGATTTCTGGCGACACTTGTGGTGGCGCATGGAAGCTTTTTTGGAGGTCAAAACCTCCGGTCCAAGGTTTTTGGGTTTTCCAGACGCAGCAAAGTGGAGTTTTTAGAATGGCATGGCAGCTCACTTGCATAAGAACATCCTTAGAAAACTCAAATTTTCCGTTGATTCTCTCACTCAAACTCAACTCTAGATTTTGAACCGGCTTTGATGCCAACATTGTTCAAAAGCCAAAAGAGAATCCATTCTCTAACTCTCAAATGAGAAACTCACAATTTATTAATGCATCAATGGAAACACAATCTAATAAAATGGAAATTGTCAAACATATAGTGGCTTCATTGGCTTAAAGTCAATAATTGGGTGGTGGTAATGGAAAATCTATTATACTAGGTGGTGGCAATTTACAGACTTTAGGATTGAACTTAACCTGTATCATTCAAACATATATGTCTAATGTTGATGTTTTATTTGAAGCTTTTTATTGAATGATTCAAGTAATTAAAAAAAAAAACGGCTTGTAAGGCCTACCTTTAAATATTAATTGTGAAGAGCAGAATGTTTTCCAATTTACGTCTAAAAAGTGTACTTCTATCGACTTATTGCAATTTGAAAATTGTCTCAGAATTACAGCATTGCTATGTATAGATTTTGACTTAGAATTGTTGTCACATATGATGGAATTAAGTCGCACACAATGGTTGCAGTCTACGATTTGTGTCGCACGCAGGATGAAGAAGTCGGAGATGAAACAAAACATCTGCCATTATTCTTGGTATGTTTTATGCATATATAGATGCTTCCTTTTATAACTAATAAACTGTCATCTCATGACTCATGCCCTATTTCATGTGAAACTATTCTGAAAATCTTCCTTTTGATATTATAACTATTAAAGTGAAACTCCAAGGGTGAAAATGCAGGATATATTATAACTACTTCATGTTAACTCTTTTGCAGGCCCTATTTGTTCTTGTTTATTGTATTTTTGGATACCACTGCATGTGCTAGTAGAAGAATTTACAAAATGTGATCAACATCTTAAAAGGTCAATTGTGAAATAGTTGTCCTAAGGGTACGGCACCAAGACATAAACATAATGATTGTGTCCTAAATTTCCTTCTTATACAAACAATGAAGAGTTTTAATATTTGCATTATCATGTGCAATGCCCTTTTTTTCAGGCAAGTAATATCTGCCACTGCTAGTGCTACCACTCACATATTAGCAGTCAATATCTCCCCCAAAGCATGCGACAATTCAATATTAGAAATGTAATCCAGTAAAGACAAAACATAACGGTGACAGCTTGCCTTGTCATGTTCTGTTTATTATGGACAATTATAATGTATTATTTTCTTCTTATGTCATGTTTTGTCCTTTTTTAACATTAGAACTCGTTCATCATTCACTACCTAATTAAACAAATATCTAGATACTAGATTTTCCTTTTGGAATATACATGGGTTGACAAAAAGGCTTCCTATGATTTTCAATCAAGGCTATGGCAAAAAAATATAGAATAAAAGATAAGTTAGTATACAACGAATGGGCTAATTTTGGTAAAATTAGTGATTGGATTAATAACTTATAAATATGAAATGATGTATCAAATAATATGCTTGATTGATACATATTTTTAAGTAAGACGACAAAGGTAAAATTGAGAGAAAAAATGATAAACTATAAACTAATTGAATTTACTTATTAAAATAAATTACAAACTAGTAAAAATAAGTTATAAGCTTGTGAGAAAAAAAAATTACTAAACAAATCTTTTTTTATTATGAGGTAATAAACTATAAGTTCAAAATCCGACGTTGTCAAACATATCCTAAATAGAAACATTTCAAAAGATTGAAGAAAAAATATTCTCTTTTATTTTGACCGAATCATTCAACTTTTTTGCCTTTTCTTATTTCTAAAAACAAAAATAACATTTGAACACCTCAATTTTTCATACACTCTTACAACATTTCATTTTCTTTCTATCTTTTTCTTCCTATCACATCTATCATATGATTTTCTCTTATCTGATATCTCTATCTTCTCTGCCAAACATTTTCCTTCTAAAAATCGGGACAGCAGCTCCATCGATGATAAGGATTTAGACCCTGACTTTAATTTCTCTACATTTCTCTCTATATCTCTCTTAATTAGCTTTCTCTCACATATTTTTCTCTCCATTTTTAACTCATAATCTTTCATATTTTATCCAAATTTTGCCTAAAATCACTCTACCTTTCTCTCTAAAAAGGTATCTGATCCTTGTCCTTGGTGGTAATCCAATTTCATAGGTAAATGATGATTTGCTTCCAATTAAAAATATAAGCTATAAGTAATTGAATTTAGCTAGTGAAACATTGTTTTAGTCCTGGAAATTGTCTAATGCTACCAAATTATTCAACTTCAGATAATAGTTCCATTTTAATAATATTACTCAACTTCAAAGACGGCTCAAAAATAAGGCTACTAAAGCTCCAGTTTTAGACCTACCACCAAAAAATTATTTTTTTCATTAGATTTTTAAGCAAAATTACTGACAACTTATAATTTCATAAACATTTTTGTTATATTTTAAATTTCAAATACCATATTGTTAGCTCCCTATTACTTTAGAGACAAACTTGATGGTTTTCTCTTTATTAAAATTTTATTTATAATGTAAGCTCCCTATTATTTCACCTTTGATTTGTGGACAACCATTAATTGAAATACAAGATATTAACAGAATTACTGAAAACCACAAATGTTGATTAAAATATGTGATCATATTTGAAAAGGAAGCAATTGTTACTGAGAAATGAAAGAAACCATCATCAAAAGGTAAAAGGAACTTTACAAGAAGCAGTACTGCTTGGTATGAGAAGTTAATACTTATATAGAAATTCAGTTATAGCCATCAAAGAGAGATTTCCTCATCTCATCCACAATGGCACTAGGCTTGGCTTCCCTCAGCTTGAAAACACTCTCAATCACTGACAGTTCTGTTGCTGTAGTGTCTGAACCACAAAATGCTGTCCAATCATTTACTGTCATGCCAGCAGCTATTACTTCGCTACCACGGTTCACAGTCCCGGCAACCAGAGGAACTTGAAGAAGTGTTGATAGTTCATCCAAGTCTTCAATGGAAGTGTGAGGATGAACCTGCATTCAGTGTATGGTCAAAAGCTATCAAACATTTCTTAAACTTGAAACATTCAAGAGGACGTGTCGTGCACTTACCAAACCACCTTTGTTGGAGAAAGCACAGTAACTTCCTACAAGAATATTACCAGCAACTGTCTGCCTAAAAACTTCTACTCCAAGAACATCTGCAACCACCTCCTCAGTTTCCTAAACAACAATTTCACAGTAAATACTAGACTGAGAGAAGAACAATTAAAAAAAAAAACAGAAGATAATGGATATGTGACTGTTAGGCCACTTCTTTATTCAGCATTGTTTAACATGAAAATATGACTTTATCTCTAAACCAATTTTCAACCCTAACTAAGTTTAAGAGATTAGCACACAAAAAGCTATAATCTATAATAATACAATACCTTGTCGAGATCGGTGTGTGTGAGGGCCACATGGTCATTACATGCTATACAGTTTCCCAGAGCAGATAATCTTTCTTCTATACGCTGAACACGAACTCGATCAGGTAGACTGTTTTTCAAATGTTGAAGTTCTTCAACCATAGCCATGAAAAAAATATCAATTTCCTTAAGTCAGTCTAACATCAAAACAAGTGCTTATTTTTGTCACCAGAAAAGATGGAACAATAGATATGCCAATATGCCATATACGAGGAAAGAAATGCTAATTTATCCTAGACTTAAGATCCCCTTTCTTTCACCAAAAAAAAATCCTAGACTTAGTACTTTTGTACTAAATGAGACAAGTAAACACTAAACAGATCAAACCTCAGCCAGCAATGAGGGTGTTGATCGATAAAAGATCCTAGGTGCTTTACTGAAATTGCAGGGTACCCTGGTTATGGTTTAATGAATACACCGCTACTATTATTCATTAGCCGCAGAAAAGGTTATCATTGTACAGCATAATAGACCTGCAATGGGTTCGACCTTCTCTAGACTCTGCCATAGCATAAGCTTTGTAGCACTATTTATTAAGCAATTCATCACGACTGTTGAAATCGTCATTCAAAAGCAAAGCAACGTTCTGAGAGCTCATTTGAATGCATGAATAGTTTTTAATGCAGAAATAAGAACGACAGATTATAGGTTCCAATGTAGCACCAAAGTTTTCACCACTTAAAATTATATTTCATATTGTAGGAGGTGAGGACGCAAATGATGAAAAGGATCACATTAGCTTTAAAATAAAGTATAACAACAGAATCGTTTTAACAAACTCAGAGTCGGATAATTTTGCCAAACAAAGAATCTACAAGGCCATGATATTCTATCCCAAAATCAAAGACTAAAATACTACTCCCTCTAGCCTTAATTATAAGCAAAAGTACGTCAAAGAAAGTTGATATATTTGGTTGAAAATTACATCAACTTTCTTTAACCTACTTTTGCTTATAATTAAGGCTAGAGGGAGTAACTTTTAATCACTCTCAGTCCACTACAAAACATGAATATATTTAATATGACACATGAATGAGCAATCATTAACGAACATAACCTCGTAGCAACTGATTTTTTAAGCTTTTCCTTTCTTTGCTAAAAACGACACAAAAATCTTTTACATAGATGTTTCACCACATGCAATGCAGAAAGTTGAGGTTAGATTAGTTTCACAACACTATTTAACACAACAGTTGGGAGTATACTGCATGACATGCATTAAACAATACTACAAATAATAACATAATAATAGTAATCACCTTGGTCTGTGGTGGTATGCGGCAATAGAAGCCCGTTCTTGTTTCCTGCAAACCAACATGAAGTAAATTAGGCAATAGTTTTCAATCTAATTAATGATAAAAAATAAATATAAGAAACGGATGTAACCATCTTTTTATTGTTTTACTACTAAAGGAAGAAAATTTGTCACTGATTCAATCACTATTCAAGAAACCAAGAAAAAAGTACTTTACCAATACAAAGACGACCAACAATACGAGTGCCGCCAATGGAGGTTTTGATCACAGGGATAACATCTGATAACTCAGCCTCAAATGCACTGTATCAAACAACACATTGATTTATTCATAAAGATAATTGTTATTGCAATTCCAATCCATTAGAAATCAAGAAAAAAATAACTTAAATATATATTTTCGGGAATGTATTTTCAGTAAGCTAAAGTGAATGAAAACCTGTAGAAATTTTCAGAACCTCCAATGGCAACCAAACAATAGGCATTGGTAAGTTTTGAGAAGACTCCAACTTCACAAGAATTCTCAAACTGAAGTCCTGCACAAAACCAATTATCGCCGAGTCAAAAATAAATCCCTTCCACGAAAGATCATATAGCAATATACTAATTTTTAAATAACAACCAATATGAATGAATTCCTAATTAAGCGACGATAACATAAGTGCATACATACATACAAGCCATTTCTAAAGCAAATGATAAAATAATGCCAAAGTGTTTTCATAAGTAATTATGAGGGCTTATGAAAATAAGGAGAAAACAATTTATGGACATATCGTAGCCCATAAGTTCTATAAAACAGTATCACAAGTGCTTATGTTAGTAGATAAACTCTCATATAAACTGGTCCAAACAGGTACTAAACATAATGGAGAAAATAAATGTCTGATCACTTACTGGTTGCCATGACAGAGAGGACAGACAGAAATGTTTGATCAAAGAAACCAAGTTAGTATCTGCAATGTTAATAAGTTTCATGATCACTTACTAGTTATCATCACAAAGAAACCAATGATACATATGAAAACAAATAAATCACCTAAATGTTAATAATATTGATTAATAAGTAAAAGAAAGCAATTCTTAAAACTAAGCATCATTCATAAACATGCAGAAAATGGTTGTGTCGGTTACCAGGAGAGAGGAGCAAAGAGGAAGCGGTGGATGGAATGGAATGGAGGGACGCAAAGAGTAAAAACTACAACAAAAAAAAGGGTAGGTAACCGATACCGAATTTATTTCAATTTCTGTAATTTAAAAAATTTAAATATAATAAAAAAATTAATTAACATACTACAGCGTGTATAATTCTTTTACTCCTGCATTAAATAATTTGTTGTCACGTCAATTAATAAATATAAAAACACATGAATTGATTTTTTTTACAACAATAAACGATATTCATTCATTTAAATTGATAGAGTACATCGATACAATACAAATTTAAAGTTGCTAAAACAAAAATAATGATTCTGCGAACAAACTCACATCATCTATGTTAATAGCATAAAACGACAAAGTACTTATGCCTACAAATATGACTATATTTAAGTCTCCAGAATACTCATATCTTCGGATCTGCAGAGTTGACGATGCAAAAGTCATTGATTAGATCTGCACTTGCTTAAGGTTAATCTTTCAACTTGAATCAAATAAACACCGCACTAAAACGGGAAATCAAAAACACAGTGCACAAGGACGGAAAATCAAAACAAACAGAGTCACGACGAAATCACAAAAACAAACGAAAGAAAACTGAAAATATGTGGAAACCACTTATTTAATTTGGATATAAGGAAAAACAACTCGGATGGGTGATTCTGGGTCAAAATTGACCCTAAATCGCTCCTCTTCGATAGACAATAAGAAGAAATGGTTGACGGCTAGGGTTTGAGATAGAGAGAAGAGGACTCTATCATACTAAATACTTATAAATATTCAAAACACATGAATTGATACGACAACAAATCATTGAATGCATGTGAAAAATAATTTTACATTAACAAAGTATACTAATTAAACTATATAATAAAACATATATAAATATTTATTTATGAAAAACTAAAATATTAGGTGAGTTGAGTCACTGATGCGAGGGTTCACCAGGTTTAAGGAAAATATAAGGTTCGTAGAGCGCTCACAAATATATTTACATATTACATTCTCACATCAACAATGAAAAATTATTTTTTATTTGACAAAAAAAATTGAAAAATTGTTTTTGTTTTCCCTTCTCTTTTTTCTCTGTCTTTTGGAATATAGGTTTGGACAAAATGCGAGAGTCATATTTTCTTTGTCTTGCACTGTTCATGAAGGATTAGAGTCATATTTTGTTTTGTAATGGGATCTATAAGATTTTCTTTCTTAAGGATTATTTTTAAATGAATTTGAGATAGGAGCACATTTCAAGTTCCAAGCCAACCAAAATGGTTTTATTCATAAGCTAAAATTTTGGCTTGTTGAATCAAGTATGACTTGTGTATTTCAGTTTTCAATTTCTCATTAACAATTTACAAATGGTCTCTCTCTGGATTTTTTATTGAAGATGTGCGTCTTGTTAGAGGTGTAAAAGAAAATTGCTCTTCTCCCATTCAAAATTGCTCCCTCCCGTACAAACTGAAAAAATACCCCCCGCGTGACTTAAGTCTGTTATACCCGGTGTGACATAAGTCACTCTGGACTACAACCTGAGTGAGTTAAGTTACTCTGGGATACAACCTGCATGAGTTCAGTCACTCTGAGTTACAACTGGGTTGTAACTCAGAGTGACTGAACTCACTCACGTTGTAACCCAGAGTCATGCAGGGGGGTATTTTCGTCAGTATGTATGGGAGGGAGCAATTTGTGATGGGAGAAGTGCAATTTTTTTTTTTTTTG
>Ga0228711_1006935_pt1 | contig 16633 bp, 9 predicted proteins | sample MedpolnodulmetaG_2_FD_177996 | JGI IMG/M metagenome (GOLD analysis project Ga0228711, IMG submission 177996) | Root nodule microbial communities from Medicago polymorpha collected in Santa Monica, California, United States - brown nodules | ecosystem: Host-associated > Plants > Roots > Nodule...
CTTGATGTAGAGACAAAGTTGCAGAGATGGTGGTTGCAGAGTTCGTGGTTGTACACTTCGTACATTGTACTTTGTCAACTCTGGTGAAGTAGCTTCTGGCGAGGTGCTTCTGATGACCATTGCTTCTAATGACCTTGCTTCTGATGACGTGTCTTCAGGAGCTCTTCTTCAGACTCGTTTCTTCAGATGCACTTCTTCAGACGCATTTCTTCAGAGGCATTCTTCCAGATGCTTCTAAGCTTCAAATAAAATTCCTTTGCTCTTGAACTTGTTCAATCAGAATCTTTATGAATAGTACTTTGATTATGGATCCTGCACACTTGAACAAATTGTTTAGCATATCCAATTGATTATTTTTAATACCTTGTTATTATCAAAACTCAATAGGTGATTTTGAGAAACACCCTTTGTTCCAACAAAACATACCCTAGAAAATCAAGCAGAAGATAGAAACTCTCCCGAAGCTCCAAAGTTGCCTTCCTCTTGAACTACAAATGTTCTGAACAAGAAATTCCGAATGAGGAATGCTGGTATTTATAGTTAGAGTTTCTACCTGGGTTTGGGCAAAAGTGCGGGCTTTACCCAAAACAGAAGCAAGAACAAATAGTTACGCCTCGACTTTTTGCATGCACGGGGCGCATGAGGAATTCTCTAGGTGCATGAGAGTGAAGTGAAAATCATGCCCTAGGCGCATGGCTTTCTAAATCATGCCCTAAGAATTTTTCAAATGCCCTACACGCATTTTGTCTTTCTTCCGGGCCCAGTCTCCGATTTTCCGTCGTTTTTATGTCTTTGTCTTCAAATAACTTGTCTCAGTACTTTGGGAACATAATTCCTCCCATTTGTAAGTCTTTTGAGGCCTCTTGAATCTTCTTTCTTGTTTCTTGAATTATCACAATTCTTTGGATATTCTCGATTTGCCGATTTGCATGATTTCTTCGTGAATTACTTCAAAAACCCCATAAAATTGCTATGTTTCGGGAAAGCTAGAATTACAGACTCAAATATAGAAAACATTACAAAAGTCCCGAAATCATAGGCAATCGTTCTAATACTCCTCCTTTTTGCTGCTAAATCCTATTAAAAACAACTGAAAAACATGCTAAGAATAACGTAAGATTACCTGTCATCACAATGATGGGAGTATGATAATATTCATGTGGAGCTAGTATTATAGGAATGTTGGATATGTACATGTGCATTTATTTTAAATCCTTGAATACTTTTATTTGATTATGTTTATTGTGTGGAATATTATCTAACCCCTACTGGTCGTTTAGTAGACCGCCTTCCTATTTGTATGAATGGGTAGACGGCTTGCATGATTGAGTTGCTTTGCTTTGATAGTGAGTTGCTTGAGGATAGCGTGGAGCTACCCCCTTTCTTTTTCGTGAGTCTAGTTAGGGCTCTGATTAGGGTGTCAGTCATTTATGTTTATTGTCTTTATTCTGTTATTGGATTTTATCTGTTGAGACTTAATTATGTATTTGAAGTTTGAGATTTGAGGTTGAGATTTATTACTCATGTATTGAGGATTATTACTTGGTGGTAATATTTATGTTTGATGATTGTCTTCCGTTGCAAATTTTTATGAAAACCTGATTATGTATGTTTTGGAAAAATGTAGACGTAGCATCTAAACTCTTCGATTTATTGGATTATTTGCATGATTATTGCATATGGGGTTTAGGGTGTTACACCTAGAACCCATGTTAAACATAAAAATTAATAAAACAAACTTTAAATAAAAATATAATATAGGTGAGGGAATAAATATCCACTTTATTCTCATACACAAACATCTTGATATCAATCCTTAGTCTTGTTATGAAGATATTCTGCATATAATAATAGAAAAGTAACATGTAGAAATTAAGGGGTGAGATTTTATAATAGAAAAAGATATATTCGAATATAGTATATAACGAAATAAGATATAAGCGGGTAGTGGGTATCGAACCCGCATCGTTAGCTTGGAAGGCTAAGGTTTATAGTCAACGTTCATTAATGAACGTTTCTAATTAAAAACCTAACGTGAAACTTTTGTTTCATTCAGCTCCTTTATAGAGTAATTTAAGATATATATGAAATACGTTAAAAAAATGACAATTAATATCTATGTCAGCCTTTCGGTATGAATACATATATTAAACGAAACTTAAAGTGGTAAAGTAGTAATACATGGAAACAAACACACGAACATACCTTTATGACTGCAAACCACTTGAGGCATACACATAATTTTACAAGAGATACATATATCAAATGAACCGTTCATACACATCTAATACATATGCATGTCGTACACATAACTTGTATTTAAGAAAGTAGAATATGGTGACAAGGGAGGTAAAAGAAGAACACCATCCCCCTGATACAACTTTAGCACATCACACTCACTAGTATTAGAATGTTAGGTGACTAGTCGGTGTTTATCAACTATAAATATGCCCTAAAATCAAGGAATCATAAAGAGTCACTAGGGTTTCCACATCAAAGAGTTATGTTCCCTTAAATTGGGTTGACAAACCCCATGGATTCTTAACCATCTAATTCATTTAATACTTTCACCCACATGTTAAAAAAACTCAATATGATGCATTTTTCACAAAGTAACATAAAAAATTATCGTTGTTTTATTATCATCTCAAACATGTTAACATCTCTTCCTCCATTTACAATAAAGGTACATCATAAATATATTATCATCCAATCACCATCGTTTCATCTCTTGAGCTATGTGGCTTGTCTCAATACTATATAGCTCAAAATTATACATAGCACACTAATCCTCAAAAGAAACCTTGTAATTAATTGAAAAGAAGGATTCACTCTTGAACTAACAACATAAATAGTAATACTTATTAAATATAAATTACCCATTCTATATATATATATATATATATATTTCATTCTGGTTTTATGGTTCCGTTTGTCAATCAGAATTTTCAATTACAAGACCACTTTTTTTGGAGCTTTTATAACCTATTGTTTGAGTTTGATAAGTTTCTTCAAACTGATTACCTCTTATTTTGGGATGGATTTATATCATTGGTTGTACATAATTCGTTATGTTATTCTTTTTAGACTCATGCTTATAATGTTTCACTGCCACCATTGGTAATGATGAACTAACATAACTATATTAAAAATTCTAGGAAACAAATGTATGTATAGATATAATTTTTTATATATATAAGTCTTTGGTACTTAGATATAGTTTAATTTTCCCAAGATTCAATCTAACTTTGTTGATGTGTTTATTGCAAATTACAGATTGTGTAGACATGTTTGGTGGGGTTTTTGACTTGTGTATGTAATTAATCTCAACAAACAAACATGGTGTTGTTTCCTTATGGTACATGTTTTGGGATACTTGAGTATGTGCTATAGTTATCAGAGCATTTATTCCGATTTTTCAATATTCTCAAGTGGATGAAAGATCTAGTACATATTTGGGACGAATGTGGTAAAAAAACATTTCAATTAATATATATATAGGGTTAACCAAGATCCACCAAGGATTAAAAAGATAATAGTAGCTAAGATTGGTTCATTGATTCTTAAGAGTATTATCTTAAGAGATATATTTTGTCATTATATTGTCAATAATATAAGTGTGCTATTTTAATTGTTTGCATATGTTTGTGAGGGTAAGAGCATTAGGATCAACTTTTATATTTGATATTCTATTTATGTAATATATGTCATAGATTATATATTTTTCATCTGTAATAACATAGTTATGTACTCAGTATGTTTGAAGCATTTATATGTTCATGATGCCTAATATATGTAAACTTAAGGATGTTTTAATTGTGTAGGTTTTTGTGTGATCATTGATTATTATGATCATGAGGATTATAAGTAAGATAAATATAAATTATTATTAGGGAAAGTATGATTATGATTATAATGAAAATCGATGGATACGAATAAAAGTAGAAACATGACTTTGTCGTTCAAACAAAAAAGATTAGTTAGTAATTTTTTTGATCAAGTTTCCATGACTTATAGTGATTATTTATGAAGACTTTCGTAAGGTTTGATTGATGTTATGCCACTATTGTGTGTATGAGTGCACAAGGTGTATTATCGGTTCCATCTTTTAGAAATGATATTATCATTATTGTGAACGTGCATAGATGCCACTATAGTGGTCTATTCTAGCCCAGATTATGGACTATGATAAACTTAAAACATTTAGACTCCATTAGAATTAACATGGTGCTTTCACATTATTAGCGAGAGCATTTTTGGCATCATAATTTATCAGTTTAATTGTCAACACTTAGTTTGGCATGCATGAAGTACATAGGAATGTTCCAAAAGGAAATTTAATACGATTGGATCGAGGATGTGTGGTGGTTTTTTTGTGTATTGTACTTATTTCCATCCCATTATTTTGATGTTTCTAGAGTCTTAGTCCATATTTAATATGATTCCCCTTTATAGGGCTTTGGATTTTATTGTGCTATTAGAGTACCCCTTGTAATCCTTTTTCAATTTAATATATATTCTACTAAAATAATATCTATTTAAAATGGTTTTAATGCGATTGAAAAAATTACAAGGGCAAAGAATTACATGAAAAATTAATTAAGACACATTATAACAATAAAAATATTATAATGAACAAATAATTAAAAGGCTTAGATCTAATAGAGAAATGTGTTTTACCTTCGTGGGTATGGCACTCACAATAACCGTTATTGCACCACAAAAGATGTTGATTAGCGCCAGCAAATTTTTTCCGGCAATCGGCGTCAGTATCACACTCTTCTGTAATGTAAAGTAAAGATAAAAAAGATATTACTAATTAAGAAAGAAATGTTTTGTCTAAGATAAAACAAAATGAGAATGAGCTTACTTTCAGCATAAATTACAAAAAGATACAAAGAAACAAAAAGGATCGCACTATAAACAAACTTGAGAATTTCAGCCATTTTTTTTTACTTTGCCTCTAACAAATGTTGAATTGTCTGATCACTTTATATAGTAAAAAATCGCATCCAATGTTTACATCAAGTAAATAGTTTTTAACAATTCTTCCGTTGCACAAAATTCTTCACTAAATATAATTATTAATAAATGTAACTAAATTAAATTTATATATCATGTTTGTCCCTTTAATCTATGTAATAGATATTCCATCCGTTTCACAATATTTGTCCATTTTAAAGAAATTACACATATGAAGGAATCAAATAAATGTTTTAATTTTTGATGAAATTCTTTGTGTTTTTTCTATAATAACCTTACTCATTTATTATTTCACTATTATTTCTCTCTCTATATAATAAATAGGTAAGGGTATTATTGATAAACCAATAATTAATGTTGCATTGAAACTTGAAAGTGACAAGTAAAATGAAACAAAATTATTCTCCAAAATGGACAAGTATTATGAAACAGAGGGAGTATTACATAAAAATGTTGCTTGTAATTATAGTTAAAACCTATTCACCAATATTCAATTATTTTTTATTACTTCTCTAGCATTTCATAATTTATATATATATAGAGAGAGAGAGAATGAAACTGAAATTATATTATGTTGGTATCAGTGAAACTGAACTCATATATCAAAAATAATGTATCATATTTGAATCTTGTGGTTAAATAAAATGTGTTTATGGGGAGACCTTATTAAAGATCGGTGATAACATTTCTGGTTTAGATTAGTTTTCAATAGCCAATAATTATTTTGCACCTTTAATTTATGAAGAAAAAGGAAAGAAAAATTATAAAAGATACTTAATAGTCTGAAATGGTGACACAATTTGTAGGAATAATACCCTATTCAGATGATAATATATTTTAATATTAATTTAAAGCATTGATAATTTTTCATGATATGTACGTTTTTAAGGGTTTTTTATTTATGTTAGTTTTCTTTAGTCATTAGTTAATTTCAGGAGTTATTTAGAATATTTTATTGATTTTTAATTCATGAATATATTAATATGTTCATGCTTTCATTTCTTTGATGAACCACACATTTTTCGTAATTTGTTTTTGATTGGTTAAACGCAGGGTTGAGATTATTGACAAGAAACAAAACTTCGATGGGGTATTTTAATCACATCTTTCATAAAAGAACTTATGTTGATATTAGCTTGATGTCTAGTGGGACAACACACAATATAAACAAGTAGGTTTTACCTCACAACATTCAATTAAATTTTGCGTTGTGATGGAATAGCTCACATTGCGACGAATTTATGTTTTAGACAACATTTCAGTATTTTTAAACTTTCTTTTACTGTTTTAACATCAAAGGACTTAGAGAGAAATATAATAAACACTTGGCAAAATATGTAATAAGATTTATACCATAGGAAGGAGATTATGATTTTTCTTTATTTTTCATCATGTCTAATTCTATTATCTCTAGTGTTTTCGGAACTTGCTATGTGTACGATACATTAGTCGTGCAAATCCAACAAATAGTGATGTGGCCTCTATAATACATCACGTTAGTCTAAAACCACAACCTTCTTTTACGAACACAATTTTTTTTTTGCACAATCAAAGACTTTTGTTCCTGCATTAGTCCTCCTAACAACTGCATTTCTTTCACCAACGTAATTATTATAACAAACTTCCATCTCCAAACCCTTAAATTTTCCCTGTAATTCTTTCACAATCCTCATTAGAAACTTCCCTCTCAAAGTGCATCACACTTCAACTACGACGAGCTTCCCTGATATCGGTGTTGCAACACCACTCACCAACGTATTTTGGTCGTGTCTTCACCTTCCACAAATATCCACCCCATTAGAAAATCGCTATTATATGGCTCCTGTAACTTCCTCTGATGCCAACAAAATTGTGGTATCACATCGTATCGACATGCAACTTCAAGGAAAAAATAGTGACAAAATTATTTGTAGGAATAACACTCCTAGTGAAATGATTATATATTTTTGTATTAATATAAAGTATTGATATAATTCTTCATCATAAGCAATATTGTATTTTTTTTATTCCTGCAAAGGAATTTCAAATGTCTAATCAACGAAACTATCAATATCAGGCAAAGGGCCAACATTCTTGATTTGAAGTTTCTCAACGACTCTTAATATGCTTGTTGGAACAAAATCTGTTTAGCATTACCACCTTGAGTTTTGATGAAAACAAGGTATTAAAATGTCAATTGGAATTGCTGATATTTGTTCAAGTGTGCAGGACCATAGTCAAAAAAATTATAAGTCTTAAATTCAAGTATTGGTTTTGAAAGAACAGAAGAGAACAATAGAAACTACAAAGGAAGCTTATGTTGCAAGAAAGAATTTAAAGACTGCCAGAGTCTGAAGACCATCAGAAGCTGACGTCACTAGAGAATCTGAAGATCATCAAAAGCCGAAGTTCATCAGAGTCTGAAGACTGAAAGCTGCAGTTAGTTAAAGTTTGTTATTATGAATACACATCATTGCAAAAGGAATAGAAGCCTGGAGCAACAACTATTTCAGAGGATTTAGAAGGCATTGGATGCTTATCCACTAAAGAGCGCATGAAAAGGACATAATACAATTGTACAACCACTACTCCACTCTTCATGTCTGCAATAGTACAAGATAACAGTTATGTCTACGCTGGTTATTCTCTATTCTGATGATCAAGCTTTAACGACGACTCTTTTTGATGTGTTGGTAATCATCAATGTCACTTTCACACCTCTATATAAAGGAGTGAAGACTTGAAGATTGTAAGAGACTCAAGAACAATTTACTAGTGCCAAACTCTGCTGAATTGATTTCACATCAAAGTTCACTTAGAATTTCTTAACAGCTTTCATATTTTAGAAATTCTAGAGTCTTAAGAGTCTTTATCTAATTTGTATTGTAAACACCACTGATTGTATATCAAGTGTTCAACCCCAGACATTTTTCTATGTAATTTTTTTTGTCTAGAAGTCTCTTGTTTTTGTGCTTGAGCATAGGAAATCTCTTTCTTTTGTGCTTGAGTATTTGGAAGTCTCTTGCTTTTATGCTTGAACATTTGTAATCAGATATTGATTTAGTGAACTCTCCTTGGAAGTGCAAGGGGGACAGGACTACTTCCGGATTATGGAAGGAACCTGTATAATTGTTTTATGTCTTTCTCTTCTCTCTCTCTTTTTACATTATCCGCTGCATTAGACTCTGAATCTTGTTCTTGATTCTGAACTCTATCAGACTCTGAACATTGGACTTAGTTTAAAAAGAAGAAAAATCTAACACAATTCAACCCCCCTTCTTGTGTTTTTCTCATCTTTAGTTGGTACCAGAGCTCCGGTTTTGTTTGTCTTAGCACTTAACAGTGTAACATAAAAAGATCTGAGAAAAACATGTCAACTATTGATGGTTCTACTTCTGATCATAATGATGTACCATATGGTTATGGTACTGCTGAAGATAAGTCATCTGGATCTAATAAGCCTCCTATGTTTAATGGAGATCCTGATACTTTCTCTTGGTGGAAAACCAAAATATATAGTCACATTATGGGTTTAGATAAAGAACTATGGGATGTTCTTGAAGATGGTGATGGTGACTTGGTTTTGGATGAAGAATGAGCTGCTATTGATAGAAAGAAACACACTGCTACTCAGAAGAAGTTGTACAAGAAACATCACAAGATCAAAGGCATTCTTGTTGCTTCTTTGCCTCACAAGGAGTACTTGAAGATGAGTGATAAATCTACTTGTAAAGCAATGTTTGCTTCCTTGTGTTCAAACTATGAAGGTAACAAAAAAGTCAGAGCCTACTTGATAAATCTACCTGAAAGACGATGAAAGCATTGAGGCTCTGTACTCAAGGTTTCAGACTCTAGTCTCTGGACTTCAGATACTGAAGAAAAGTTATGTAGCTTCTGATCATGTGAACAAGATTCTAAGAAGCTTACCTGCTAGATGGAGACCTAAAGTTACTGCTATTGAGGAAGCTAAGGATCTAAATACTCTAAGTGTTGAAGATCTTTTAAGCTATCTCAAATGTCATGAGATTGGTCTTAATGAGCATGAACCTACTAGAAAGTTGAAGCCTATTGCACTAAAGTCCAAAGGAAAGTCTTCACAAGCCCTCAAAGCAAATGAGTCTGAAGATGAGTCTCCTGCTGGAGATTCAGATGAAGATCTTGCTATTGTTGAAAAAATGGCTATGCTTTCCAACAAACTTTAGTATTTGGCTAGGAAGAACAAGAAGTTTTTCAATAGAGGTAGTGGTTACAAAGGATCAAGAAAAGAAGATCAAAAGGCTTCTTCAACTGCAAGAAGCCTGGACACTTCATTTCTGATTGTCCTGACCTGCAGAAAGAGAAATCTAAAGAAAAATCCAAGAAACCAACTTTCAAATCCAACAAGTTCAGAAGACAGATCAAACAGTGTCTGATGCCCACCTGGGAAGATTTGGATAGTGAATCAGGGTTTGATAAGGATGATGTTGAAGATGAAGAAAATGTGGTTGTGGGGTTAGTGGCTATAGTGGATTCGAAAGCTGAACCTGACACAGGCTCTGAAGATGAAAATGAGGTATATTCTAAATATTTTAGATAGTTTAGTATGGGCATTACAGATTCTTGACTAATTTATAAGTACTATCTATGTATTTTGTTAAATATATAATTTTTTTGATCTGATTTAGACGGGATAATGTGTATTTCGATTTTGTGTTTTAGATCCATTCCATAACATAAATTCAAGAGTTTATGTTAGGATCGATCCTAACATAAACTCTTGAATTCAGTTTATCGAATGGATCTAAAACACGTGTATGATCTTAATTGAATAATCTTTATCTTCACCAATGTAATTGTGTAACTAGAGAACATTCATTTTCAATAACATTGAAGAAACCATAAAGGTTTTTAATTGTTGAAACTTAAGAGAAATAAGGCATACGTTCTATATATAGTCGAGATAGCTACAAATTCATGACTGCATGTCATTCCTATATACACATCACATTTTTTTTCTTCGTATTTTATGAAATTTACAAACTAGGCAATTAAATGGATATATTTAAAAAGCAAAAAAATATTTCCATACCGTATATATTGAATATTAACACCAATTTTTCCAAACATAGAAATTAACAAAAGCTAAATCAAGTCAATCCTATTTTACTCTATAACATTAACAAAAACAAGACAAAACCATATTAGGCATACAAAGCCTTATATATAACAATGTCAATAAAGAAAAGAACCAAAACAATGTCTAGCCTAGTTTCAAATTTCAAACTTCCATTTTCAAGTCTCCGTAGTAGCCTCCTCATCTTCACCTACAAGAAATAAAACGAAAAGATGAATAATAACACAGTTCAACATTGAGAATATCACTCCTAAAAAACAGAGAAAATATTAACAACTTTAGTGAAAATTAATTGAATACCATTTTCATTATTTCATTATTGTTTGCACTATGGGAATTCAAAAGGTTACTAACACTTGAAGCATTAGTAACCTATATCACATAAAATAGGAAATTGCAGATAAAGATCAATATTAAATCAAGAGTATTGATAAATGGTGTGAACCTTCACGTGCAAAATTCAATGAATTATGTAACTCAAACAAAAAACTAGCATTGTTTTTGTAAAAAACATAATAATATAAATTTCATGTTCGTTTAAATCAATGAAGAAACTTGTATTTTTATACGAAGATTAGTAAATTCAGATGTACTTATCTAGCAGCTTGTATTATCTCATGCACATCTTCTCCAGAAAATCAACTTTGAATCAAAGTCATGACAAATTCTAACAAGCCCTCCATAATCTTAATTGTATTACGCATCTCTTCATATTCAAACAAATCAACCTTTGAGTTTAGATTTAGGTAACTTTCCCATACATCGCACTCGCCCCTTCTTTGCAGCTCCTTGTACTTTAGAAAATATGTCATCCTTCCAAGACAAAGAATCGTGCTTGTTTTGGGTGGATAGAGATGTTGCATCCTCATTACTATGTTTTTTTAGTTCTTCCTAAAATGTAAAACAAAATTAAAAGGCATGAGAGTTTCTTGGTGCTGCTGTCAAAACACAAGAAGTTGAAAAAAAATAGTGACAAAAATGTTTACTCAAGCATTGAATTTGTTGATTCTATTTCTAACATTCTAAAGCACCTAAACTATATTTTACAGGCCACAAAACAAACAATACTCTACTCACTCTTGGTTTTCCATATCTCACCAAATCATAATTATGCTACCATCACTAATATTTCCTAGTTCTAAATCTCAAATCTCACAAACACACAGAGACAAACACACACACACACACACACACACACACACACATATTTGGTACTACCAGAAATCAAATAGCAAAAATATATCACACTTTCAAATGGTATTATAGGCATTTGATTCAAAATTCGGAAAAACAAAGAATCATTCTGCACTTTGACATTCAGAAAAGATATCTGACCAGAAATCAATCACTATCCACACCAAAACAAAGAATCATTATGCATTCCAAAACTGTAAGGTACTTACAATAATTCTTGCAGCTTTTTCATTGAGAGTTGACCCATCTTTACGTGTGCGAGTTTCAATGTAAATATCTTGATGTCCATGCATCACTTCTTTTCCCTTTTTCATTTAAAAACCAAACAAACAGGCTATAAGTTTATTGTTTTTAAATACAACTCACCCAACGAAAAATACAAAAATCAAACCTTTTCATCAATAAATTTTGGGAGACTTTTTTGTCCCCATGCAAGGACATCCTGATACTTGACACAATTTTGTTTATTGATTGTGCTCACTTTCTATAGTTGGTATAAAATATTAGTTTTAATAATGCACATTTTAGAGTATTAGTTATAATATGTATGACTTGTGCTTTTTAACATAACCAATGTTCAACCAACCCACGATATTGAACATCGCCAACCCTAACAACACGTAATGCAATTCTAGATTCAATTTCTTCTATTGTTTTACTTGAGTCAAATCCAGCTTCCTTTAAAGCACCCTTCCATTGTCTCCATTTTTCATTCAAATCAGATTTTATCATTTCTCGCGTTACATTAGTTATTGGAGGAACAAACTCAAATCTTTTCTACACATTGAGAGATGTTAAATAAAAAATGTAAGTTATATTACAAATTATGATACAAAAATAATTAAAAGACTTGCAAACATAATACCTCTATTTGTTCCAGCATCGCTTCGTTATACTTTGACAGTATTCCTTTCCAAGATTTGATGTTGATGGGTGCATATTGAGACCTTCTAACAATACTACCTAAGAAACGAGTAAAAGTTGTCCCTTCCTCACCAATTGGTAGTCCATAGTTATCCAACTTAACAATTATGAAATCATCATCAATTTCCCATATATCTAACATTCTTGTTGGACCTCTACTAGTAAAAGGAAAGCCATAATAACATAAAAAATTCAAATAATTAACAAAAACGAAAAATATATATAGAATGGTATATAATTTATACCTTCCACAATACGTTCTTCTTCTTCAGCTTCTATGTCAGAAGGAATGCAGTTGGATTCTATAGACTCGTGTATGACACTCTATTTAAGAAAAAAATAAATAAATACTATAACTAATAAATTGGTTGTTTATATAAAATAAAAAAAAAAAGCCATTTGCTATAGTCCGAATCACATCCAATACAGATTAAATATAAACATGAAGCTATACACATGCAATGCTCAAAGCATCAAAATTGACAATCAATGCACTATTTAAAGTAAAGAGCTTAACATTACAAATTCAAAACAATACAACAAAACTTGTATGATTAATAGTTCAAATTAACACAACACAACTCATAGATTTAAATTAAAACAAAACAATTAAAATGAATCAATAACAAAAATATGAATCAAAATCGAATGAAATAAGAATTAGAAAGAAAAACATACCAGCAATTTGTAGATGAAGAGCATATCGAGGAGAGAACTAGAACACAAGTCATGAGCAAAAATGAACAAGTAACGAACTGGAACTGAAATGAACGAATCATTAACAAAGTAACTTAGTAAAATAGATGTATAACATTTAAGGAAAATGCTAAATATAGAAAATGAAAATTCGGGAAAATGTGTGAATGAGTTACAACCGTTGATCAAAACTAGTACTAAACGATTAAATTAATAGTACTTCACTCTCAAAGTGGGAACCAAGTAACCGTAAATTATTTGCAAATTGCGGAAGATTAAGAACTCAATTAAAAATTGAAAATATAAAGATTTTATAATGAATAAGATCTAATTTGTTCCGCAAACAAAAGCCAAAAGCTAGTGAAAAATAGAAAGAACTCCATATATAATTATTCTACAAAAAAGCGTATCAGAATATCAATAGACAACAGTAGAAAAGTAAAACAATTTCTTTAAGAAATAAATTGTCAAAAGACTATAAGAGATAAGAAACGATAGAAAATTAAAACAATTTCTTCAAACTCATGAAACTTAAGAAATTTACTTCATACAAGAATTTGATGTTCTGAATACAAGTGATTATATGAATGTTTAAATAAAATTGATATGTTTCTTAATATTGGAGAAGGAAGTGTATCAGACTATCAATAGCCAACATAAAAACATTTTCAAATCTTTATTGTGGAAGAGTAATTTTAATGGTAGCCACAATAGGGAATGGAAGTGGTCACGTCGTTAAAAAAGCAACCATATTGAACTTGCTTGCAGCAACGACACAATTCATATACACCCTCTGGTCACTATTATAAGCAAAACTTTTCATTTTAGATTCATTCAATTAAGGATGTATATGGTCTTTATTATAGACTACATACATCATTTAATAAATGAATCTAAAATGCAAAGTTTTGCTTATAATAGTGACCGCAGGGTGTAGGTCATAAGCGGTTCTGCTAGTGGTGGACACATGTGGTAGCCACAATTTATAAAACCGAACTTTAAGACTATGTTTGAGAGGGGACTTTGGTAGCTTTGGTATCCTTGTCAGAGGGTAAATGGGAAAATCAAGTTAAATCTGTAATACCCATACTAAACGTATTTAGAAAGTTTAGCATGTGCATTATCTTTAGTACTGGATACATTAAAATTTACAACATAAATTCTTCGAATGAATATTTTATACAACAACACGCGTTTGTACAATCAACAATACAATATAACTCGTCTAAAAAATAGAAAAATACATCCTTAAAGTCCATAACATCCTGCAGCGGGTACGAACGAGCACTTGCTGATTATCCATCCGGCTACAAGCTTGCTAAATCCTACTAAATCAACCTGCTTATCTGAAGCAAATAAGGATTGGGATGAGACATAATGTCTCAGTGAGTTCTACCTAATCCTAGGCTATAGGTAACCTCAAGGGAAAACCTATGTTCACCACGTGTCTAAAATACAACCTGACGGCTGATTATACGTGTGTGGATCATGCTTGCCTAGACGGTCGTGCATACTAGATCCGTCATAGGTTCTTCTTAACTTGTCATATAGGTCTTGTCATATACATATATGTGTCATGGCGGTTAAGGGAACCTAAGACCGCTATATCAAGATACACTAAACGCATCAAGAACTAACATGCTTATTCATGACACGATCCTAAACCAGACGATCGGGGAAACCTAAGATCGTCGTCCGTATAACTTAATGGATTTCTCTATTTGCATAAACCTGTACATGTCTAACAGCATATCATAATCATGATCATATCGTAATCATACATAGTCATGTTCATTCATTATGTTAGAGTTTAGCGTTGAACAAACATTATTATCTGAGTTCATTTTACGGAGTGTATCGGGTGGAGTAACCCCGAGTACAATCCCATACATTACCGATGAATTCCTAGCTAAGGTACATCGGACTCCCTCAGTGACGTGCGGGCTCCCCTTGCGGAGCTTATCCCGTTCCCCTGGCGAGAACCTCTCATATCCCCCTTGGCGTGGATAACGGAAAGACACGGCACCTACATCTTACTTATGGTCTTGGTCATACAATAGTCATATACATACATGTGAGCGCATAACTCATACTTGCTTGAAGGATTACCACAGGTCCGTAACCTACCCGATTATTGGTAATTGCATACATAGTTGCTCATATAAAACATAACCTAACATGACTAGGTTACATGCTAACATGCTTGTTCTCGACTACCTAAGTCGAGGCTCTATGATTTCCCATTCTTAGGACGAACTTCTACCCGAACGTAGTACATATCATATTACTCTTGCGTACCATTCGTTAACAAACAATGTTAATAATTTGTCATGCCTTTCTTTTGTTTAAAACCTTGTTTAGAAATGTACTTTAGACACTTAGAATTGAGGGGTTCATAATTCAATAAAAAATTGCAAGAAACGGGCCTCGAACGGCATTTCTGGACCACAGGAAAAATTCTCAAAAGTGTTGTGCTGAGGCTGCACGCTTAAGCGAACGCGTGAGCGAACGTGTAAGCGAACATAATTGTCCTCTCGGCGTTTTGTACGCTTAAGCGAACAGAGCATGCTTAAGCGAGCATTCATCAGCCCAGAAGTGCAGAATGAAGGTGAGAAAAACCACAAGAAGGGGGGTTGAATTGTGTTTTTGGAAACTTCTACTTTTACGTTCTAGATAACTGTCCTCAGGTTCAGAGTCTGAAGTAGTTCAGAGTCTGAGTGAGTTCAGAGTCTATGTGCAGCGGATAATGAAAAGAACAAAAGAAGAAAGAACACAATCAATTATACAGGTTCCTTCCACAAACCGGAAGTAGTCCTATCCTCCTTGCACTTCCAAGGAGAGTTCCACTAAAATGTAATCTCAAATTACAAGTTGCTCAATCATACAAGAAAGAGACTTATCTTTGCTCAAGGACAACTCCAAGAGACTTCTATGCTCAATCACAACTGAAAGAGACTTCTATGCTCAATCACAACTGAAAGAGACTTCTATGCTCAAGGACAACTCCAAGAGACTTCCTTTGCTCAATCACAACTGAAAGAGACTTCTAAACAATTACAAAGAATTGAATACAGTTTGAATACTTGATATACTATCAGAGGTATTCACAATAAAGCACGAAACAGAACAGACTCTGTTTTTCTAGACACTTAGGAATTCTAAGATAAAAACAATTGGAAGAATTCTCTAAGTTGTTGATGTTTGTTTTCGACGTTTTTGCACAGAGTATTGGCCTTTTTGCTTGTATGTCTAGATATGTATTTTTATTCTCTAAGTCTTCATCCCTATTTATAGAGGAGTTGAGAGACGTTGAGAATTTAGCCGTTACATCAACGTGTCTATTTTGAAGCTTTGATTCTTCACCCTTGATCCTTTGCCTGATTTGATACTTGTCCTATGAGGAACTTAATTCAAATCCATTCCAGAACAAAAGGAACAACTTCTGCAGCAATGTTACTGTTAACTTTGTCTTGTTGTAGAGACAGACATTGCAGAGAAGGTGGTTGCAGAGTTCGTGGCCGTACACTTCGTACACTGTCCTTTGTCAACTCTGGTGAAGTAGCTTCTGAGATATGCTTCTGATGTTCAGCGCTTCTGATGTTCTTGCTTCTGATGTCCAGTTGGTATCAGAGCATTGGCTCTGTAATTAGCACTTAACCGTGTTACAGTAAGATCTGAGAAAAACATGTCTGGGGAAGAAGCTTCTAGCTCTGGCGCTGGCTCTGGTTCTGGTGGAGCTCGTAT
>Ga0228711_1006940_pt1 | contig 16625 bp, 5 predicted proteins | sample MedpolnodulmetaG_2_FD_177996 | JGI IMG/M metagenome (GOLD analysis project Ga0228711, IMG submission 177996) | Root nodule microbial communities from Medicago polymorpha collected in Santa Monica, California, United States - brown nodules | ecosystem: Host-associated > Plants > Roots > Nodule...
TTGTTTTTTTTTTTTTTTTACAAACCAAACTCATCTCATATTATTAATTAAATAGTATCGTTAATTAATTTTTCTTTTAGTACAAGAAGTAATAAACTCAAAGACACAACCACTAGATTACCCAATTCGAATACTTCCAGAACTTTTTTGTAACCAAAAAAAAACTAGATTGAGAAATGACAATTGTAGTTGGAGTACGAGCAATCATATATACATAGAGAAATGTTAACAACATACATTCTAATACACACTTTTCAACACACTCTCTTTGATTGGTTAAAATTCTAATTGGACCAATCAAATTTATATGAATGGAACCCATATGATTTGGTGAGACCCATGTGAATTTCAACCAATAGGAGAGAGTGTGTTAAAAAATGTGTGTTAGAATGTGTGTTGCTATCATTCCTCATATACATATGTTGCTTAATAAATCCAACCTCAAAATTTAAATATAAAAACAAAATACTTTTAATATGGGAAATCAAAATACTAAACACTCTTACTCGATGAAAACCGATTTCCTTCGCAGGGACTTGCGAATCACTCTAAAAAAATCAACAGTTGGCAATTCAACATTGTGCAAAGTAGTATAGTCTTTGATAAACAACCCACAATCACGTGCTCAAACAGAAGCATGTACTCGTAATCCCCATCTCTATATGAAAACCAACATCAATGTTCGTCTACCGATGTTTTTGGTAAATAAGATGAGTTGGTTTTAGTTATTACAAGCAGGATCAAATCAGAAATCCTAAGATATGTTGTGCAAACTTTTTCCAGAAAAAGAGTGAACGTTCATCAAATTCATAGGTTGTTTTATGAACAAGACGAATCGGTATGATGTCTTTCGACAGAAAAAAGGGATAAAACAAAAGGAAATGCAAATAAAAGACTAAAAGTTTAAAACGCAGAAACTTAAAGAAAAGTTAAATAACATTGCATTAAAATTAAGGTGGTTTGACAAATCATATTATATACATTATGTATGAATCTTTTCTCTCGCGGCGGTACTTCGAGTGTTTTAGAATTTCAATAAGTGATTTGCGACCATTTTCCATATGGAAAACTACCATTTATACATAGTAATATAACTGAAAAAAGGCTAACTTCACGATCAACACTTCTTCCATCGAATAACCGATTGTCTCCCACGTCTTCCATGAGAGGGAACTGCTGCATTTGAATTCAAATTCTTCCTGCCTCAACAGTAAATGCTTGTCTTCGATGAACTTGCATTCTTGGCTTACGTCTTGTCGAACTCCCGATCTTTTAGACTTTTTCACACGCTAAGTCCAAATCTCCTCGAAATCCCTCATGTTGAAGGAAGAGACTTTGATTCCTGAAGAGTCAAAAGTCAACAAACGTTGACTGCATTAAATGAGCCTGTCGAAATTTCAGGCTAACCACATTACACTTAGACCAATCGTGGATTGATTTTTTCCTACAAAAACACGGTATTTTTCGGATTGTCAGTAGGATGATTAAATCTTTGCAAATTAAGACTCTTTTGTTCCTTCCAAATCTTGGTAGATTGCACACCAGTGTGAGTAGCATCGAGCTTCACTCATTCCAAAGCCAATTATTCATACACAACTATGGCATCATGACCATCCAACTCTCGTGTTTTAGCCAAGAAAACAACAATAAACACATCTTGTATTGAATCACAATATTGCAACCTCTAATACATAGCATGCCTCAAACATGCGACATCCAACTAGCCTTGCTAAGGTCATAATCAAAAAACACATGTCAATCATCATCCACAACCTCCATACACAACACACATTTTAATGGACATTATGTATTTCCCTATGCAAGTCGAGTTGACCCAACGGGCAACATAAAGACCACAAACTTGTTGCCCAAATTACAAAGGAGTTGTCATATGTTTTATTTCATAGTGTCTTTGACCATATGATGTTTGCTATGCTTAATGGAAGCATTATTTTTCTCTTTACTAACAACAATTATAATTATGCTTTTCTTACTAACTCTGCCATGATCCATTAACTCCCTAACTAACTCTCCATGACTCCCTCGCCAATTGAATTTTGTCAATAAGAGGTTATCGATATAGAGAAAAGAGACTTCTTCCACCTTGTCAATAAAGAGAACTACATAGCTCTCATTCTCTAAACCACTTAGGGATACGTATGACTAGGGATCCTCCTTTTCGAGCTAGAATAATAACACCGCAACCATTGACTAAACATCAGCGATATTTCTATCAATCTTAAGAGTGCCTCACTATTGCCACCATGGCAGGGAGAGTTCTAGATGCTGGTGTTCGAGAAAGAACATTTGGCACCCACAATGGATTATGACATATAATTAAAGTAAGTTTTGTCTCACCAAGGCATCCCCGTAATGGGATCTGACCTAAAAGTAAATCAAGCTTTATATCGCCAATACAACCCCACATAAGGTTTTGACCTAAAAGTAAGCGAGCTTTCTCTCGCCAAGGCAGCCCCACTATGGGTTTTGAACTGTAAGTAAAGCGAGCTTTGTCTCGCGCCAAGGCAAGCCTACATAGGGCTCTGACCTAAAAGTTAGCAAGCCTTGTCTCACCAAGGCAACTTCGTAAAGGGCTATGACTTATAAGTAAAACGAGCTTTGTATATCTCGCCAAGGTTACCCCACAAAAGGCTCTAATCTAAAAGTTAGGGACCCTTGTTTCGTTAAGTCAAACCCTGTGAGGGATTTGAAGTTAAACCAAGTATACCCTAATGAGGGCTTTGGACTTAAAGGCCAAATCAACCCCTATGAATGCTCTGGACTTAAATGACAGTGAGCCTATAAATATTGCTTTCTAATTTATACAATAAAAAAAGGCTAGGGATCTCTACCCAAAACCTTATTAATGGTTGAAAGACATTGTTATCACACGAGTTCTTGTGCCTAAGAGGCTCGTACCATTACATTATCAAAAACAATCATTTTTATAATCAATAATAGAAGATTGGTGTGAGCCCTCGTAAGCTTAGCTTATTTAATCAGAATATTACATTATATATATACAGAGGTCGAAGTTCTAACCCTGAATACCCTCTTAAATACCCCACTCATTCATCTTAAGAAGTGAATTTCTACCTAATAGACTAATTGGCAAAAAAAAATCAATTAGTGTTGATTGCATTTATATATGTAAGGCCATATGAAATTTGACTTTACTATACATCATCAATTTATAAAGACAATCAATCGTGGTCTTCAGTGATTTTCGTAAGAAAAAGTACTTATCAGTGCCTTTCAGCATGCACGGTTTACATTAGCTTAATGTTTATGAAATAAAAATTTAACAGAATGAGGTAGAGACTACATTTAAAAATACTAGATATTTGCAAGTGCAACTACCCCATGTGCACTGCAAAAATAAAGCTAAATATTTGGAAATATAAATTAAATTAGTAAACATGATTTCATCAAAAGATAAAAATGATAAAGACGTGAATGAAATGAGGTAACGGTCTAATAGATTATTGCTACAAACGACGAAATGTCTCAATTGATGCTAAGCAGAATACGACCTGAGACGAAAGCATAATCAAATAACTACGTAAAGGAAACTCCACCAACTACCAAAAAAATTGGTTTATGTTAAACGCATAAAAATTTTGATACAGAAATAACTGTTTAAATAATAGGACATAAAATGCAAACATGTTTTACCGGAGATACTAAATAATTATATTGTATTCTTTCATAAAAAAAAAGTTATATTTTATGTTGAATAGATACAATTCAATATATATTTTTTTTTTTTGTAAAAGGCACAGAAATTTAATCCAATATGACCAAAACAAAGAACCTCGATTGGAAAAAAAAATCAATATAGTTTAAATAAAATTCAGCAACATTTTAGGGAGTATCCACTTTTTATATTACAATCAACCTTTGTTGACACATTCAGTTTAGTATTGAAGCATATTCTGATCGCTCCAAAGTCCAAACTGATATGCGACAAGAGAGTGCAACGTTTTATACACTTCTTTTTCCTATAGATTATTTTTCTTTTTTTTTGAATAAGCTAAGCAAATTATATTAAAAGAATAAAAAACAGCCCCTCAAGCACAAGGCGTGCTAGAGGTAACTGTTAGAAGTTTACGTACAAAACAGTCAGGCTACCAACAACCAAAGAAGCCAAAAATAAAATTACAACACAGCTTGAAAACAACATAAAGGATTTTGCCTCCAAAAGGGGTAGTCAAAGTCGAACGTCATGTATTTCGCTTTCAACCACCAATATGTTTGGAGTTTAACCTTCTCAAGAAGTCCTGTAAGCTGAACAAAATGATTATCAAAAATTTCATCGTTACGGTCTTTCCAGATAACAAATAAGGTCGAAATCCAAATAATAGAGAAAGTTGTCCTTGAATTCTTTGAGAACCCTCCAAGAGCACAAAACTGATATGAATGAGCATATAAATCGCCATGAAGAACTGTATAGCCAATGGGATATCAGAAGCCACAAACAACCATAATGATCACACTTAAAAAACAAATGGTCTCTATCCTCTACAACCCCACATGAAACCGCGCAAGATACCTGTGAAACATCCACATTATTTTTCTACTCTGCATGCTTCGTTCATAGTATAATTTATTCAGTTAATCAATCATCATTTGTTCAGTATATGCGACAAGGTCCATTCCTCATGGATCCATTAGCCATAGTCCAAGAATCCTAAGTTTATGTTTGAATAGTGAATTGAAAAATAATCAAGACTAAAAATCATTATTATTAGTTAAAAGTTACAAATTTTAAATTCAAAGTTAGAATAAATTCTAAAGACGAAATCATTTTTACTCGAAAACATATGAATATGTCAAAATCAATATTACATCTTTGGAAATGATTTTGGTTCATTTAAAAGTGAAACTAATATCGTAAATTTTATGGTGCACATGTGCTACATTAGCTCAACTCATGATCAAATCATTATGATCTTATAAGAGTGATCCGTGAATCACTTCGAATTCATGTAACTGCCGTAAGCCTCCAACCTCTTTTTGCATCTGTCTCATTAACCTACGCAATAAAAGAAATATAGTCCTTGGAAAGAAATAATTTATTCATTCTCTTTAATTAAATTTTTAACTCTCTCAAAACTCTCACTAACTTGAACGTTTTAGTCCTTGTAATACCACCACTCTCATAGAGGTTGTATCTTCTCCTGCCGCTGCTAAAAAACTCCAGCCACCATCTATATATAATCTATTCCGGGTCGATAAGTGTTTTTTTTTTGGTAGAGATGATAAGCGTTTCTTAATAAGAATTAATCAATATATTCATTTTTTTAAAGTAATTAATCAACATATTCATGTTTCTCCCGTCCTCAGATTTTTTTAATATAAGTATGATTGTAGAAAATTATACTTATAAGAAAAAAGCAGTGATTTATATGTATTCTATTTCTAACATTAAACACGATGTGAGACTAATTCCTTCGAGCCATTTCAACTGCACCAGAAAGTTGAGACTAGAGACGGAGTTTAAATTGGACTGATATATGCAGTCAAATTAGCACCAAAATAAAGAAGAAATATTATTATTTGACTCAAAATAGCACCTACGTATGTTTTATTTATTTTGAGACTATGTCACTAGCCCAGCCTAAGTACCAGTTATTTATTAGGTGCAACTTGCTCTATAACTTCTGATCTATATATGCGGTCAATCCATTGACTATCAAGGGTACTGTGTTTTAGAATGAACGTTACTTAAAAAAACAAATTTGTTTTAATATAAATGTCATTTTTACTTCTTCAAAAATAAATGACATCTTTACTTTTTTTTATGTAATATTAATCATCTTTGATAATGAATCGATTTTTTCTTCTTCTTTCAATTGTATCTTCTAACGAATATTCCGTGCGATACTCTAAAAATATTATATTTTACTTTATATTTATAACGGTGAGAAACACACAGTAGTTAGTAAATATAATTTGGTAATTTTTTTTATCATTTTTCTTTTATTTATTGTGTTTATTAATGTGTGTAAAAACCTTAAATAATATTCATTTTAAAACAAAGTCGTTAAAAAAATCATTTTAAAACAAAGAAAGAGTATAGTATATGAGAAGTGTTAAAAACATTCATTTTAACATTTTCTTTCCAACACTCATTTATTAGATTAAATTATATGGATCCTACCATTTTATGTGTAATCTATTTCTAGAATAATGTAACATGTATGAATTTTATCTAATAAAAAGATCAATGTTAAAAATAGAGTGATCTTCTTCTCTAAAAAAAAAAAAAGAGTGATCTTCTAAGCACTCCTTACAAAATATTATAACCTCACCAGATTGGGCACACCAGTGAGGATTTAGCATTTGAGCCAATTTAGGCACGTGGGTGATTCTAGTGGTGCATTTTTAATTGCTCTTCAAGTTGAAATTTCAATCAATTATCACTTTATAAATTAATTAGATCTAATCAAATAAATATTGAGTCGCAGTGAACATAACTCAGTTGGTAGGGACATGCATTGTTATATGCAGGGGTCGGGGTTCGAACCCCAAACATCCCACTTATTCACCTTAAAAAAGGTGAATTCTAGTCACTAAACTACTTGACCAAAAATAATAATAATGAATAAGCTGTTAATTTCATCCTTGAACTATCACTCTATACAAATTGGTAAGATTGATAGAAAATATTTACATAGATTGTTTTTGGTAGAACCTACTCCTTTAAATTAAGAAGATTTACAATTGATTGATATTAACAACTCATGATATTTGTTATGCGTGTATATATATTAAACATAGATTTATTTATGAATGAATTTTTTAACGCTAGATGATAAAATTTTAATTGTTATATTGATATTTTCTTCTTTATCATATTCTAATTTTAATCTATTTTCTTTGGGTTATGTTAACTAATATCTTTAAGGCACTAGTTAAAGAAAAGAAAAAAAAATTACATTGAAAAAAAAAAAAGTTTTTCACACCTTTGTGTGCATAAATTCCGTCTTATATTTATCCTTCAAAAAAGAATTTCCATTTTATATTTGTTTAACGTTTTCTTAACTTTTTTAATCTTTTATCTCAAGGGGCATTTGTTTCAAGCTATATTTGGATATTTTTAGAAAAATGATAGCAAGAAAAAGATATATTCCTAAGCATTTGTTTTACAATTTTAAAATTTTATTCCTATGAATAGAAGTTTTCTTAGAATGTTGGTTTGTTCCTAAGAAAATTGGAAAGAATAAGTTCTCAGTAAGATGAGAATAAAATAATTACTATCCATAAATATTTATTATTATTTTTTTATACAATAAATATTTATTATTTTATCAGTCATTTTCAGGAATACTTTAAATATTAACCAAACATATATTCCCGTGAGTTTAACTCAGTTGGTAAGACAATGTCCGGGGTTCGAAACCCAGACAAAAAAAAAACATATTTTCTCTATATACCGGAAATAAAATTCTAGATACTTATATTCTCAGAAAAATTATTCCCATAGTACTGGAACTATTATTATTTGTTGTACACATGGTATTATTACTCCATCTAACTTAATTTCAAGCGCGTAAAATATGAAGTAAAATTTATTGATTTGATGTCTTTTTTGTCTTTTAATTGGGATTTCATGTCTTGAATAAAATTTGAGAATGATGATGATTTAAGAAGTCATTTTCCACCATCTTTCTTTTCAGGTTGGCAACTAGTAAGTTACAGTATGATTCAAGATATCCTTCCAAAATCCAAAAGTGGCAACAACATGTTTTCTTCTTATTAATGTACTGGTTTATTTGTGTCACGCATAGAATGGAAAAATACAAAAAACGTTTCTTACTCCTTCCGCGTATGTTTTGATTAACCCAACTTTGTAGTCCAACTATGACACGCCACTATTACTCATCCAATGAAAAAGTCAACCTTAATTACACTTAATTTTCTCTATATAAACAACCCAAACAATCAACTACAATAACAAAAAACCAAACATTAGTTCAATTCTCAACCTCAAAAAAACAACAAATCAAACCGAATAGAACAAGTTTTTCTTTGAATTTTCAAAATGCCTAGAAAAGGAATGAGAAGCATTTTCTTCCATCCAACACCTCCTTCATCATCAAGATCATCAACATTACCAACACCTTCCTCACCTCACCACACTTTCACTTTCTCAGACTCCTTAATGGAAGAAAATATCTTAACTGCAGAATCACTTATAACCAAATGGGATTATTCCAACACAAACCAAATTATCAACCCACTTTTCAGCGGTAATACTCGCTTTGAGGCCAAACACTACCTTAACGCTGTCAAGGGTTTACAATCAGCTATGCAATACCTTGTCACACGTGATTCCACCTCCAACACTCTTGTTAGAGCTCAATTTTTAATGCAACTTGCTATGAAAACTCTTCAAAAAGAGTTTTACCAAATACTTTCAACAAATAGAGAACATTTAGACCCTGAATCCGTTTCTAACCGTTCCTCGACTGATCGTCGAAGCAGTTTCTCCGTTTCCGATTACGACGATGAAGTTTCCGACGATGAGAAGTTTATCATCGGAAACCAAATCTCGGAAACGGAGAGAGTTTCCATGCTTGCTATGGCGGATTTGAAAGCTATTGCTGATTGCATGATAAACTGTGGGTATGGAAAAGAGTGTGTCAAGGTTTACATTGTTATGAGAAAATCTATTGTTGATGAAGCACTTTATCATCTTGGTATTGAAAGATTAACGTTCTCTCAAATTCAGAAAATGGATTGGGAAGTCATTGAGTTGAAAATCAAGACGTGGTTGAAGGCTGTTAAAGTCGCCGTGGGAACACTTTTCCACGGCGAAAGAATTCTCTGCGACGACGTGTTCGCCGCCGCAGGGAAAAGAATAGCCGAGTCTTGTTTCGCAGAGATTACCAAAGAAGGTGCTACATCTCTTTTTACTTTTCCGGACATGGTAGCAAAATGCAAGAAAACTCCTGAGAAAATGTTCAGAACACTTGATTTATACGAAGCAATTTCAGATCATTTTCAACAAATTCAAACGATTTTCTCGTTTGAATCAACTTCCAACGTCCGTTTACAAGCCGTTAATTCAATGGAGAAACTCTCAGAAGCTGTTAAAACGATGTTAAAGGAATTCGAAGCAGCTATTCAGAAAGACTCTTCAAAGAAAAAAGTCTCCGGCGGTGGTGTTCATCCTGTCACACGCTATGTCATGAATTACATAACCTTCCTCGCCGATTACGGTGGGATTCTCGCTGATATCGTCTTCGATATGCCGCAATCTCCGTTGCCGGAGTCGTACTATCGAAGTCCGATGCGCAGCGAGAATTCATCGTCATCGTCGCCGTCATCATTATCTTCTTCGGAGATATCAGAGAAAATAGCGTGGCTGATACTTGTTCTTCTCTGCAAACTCGATACAAAAGCTGAACTCTACAAAGACATAGCACTTTCTTATCTTTTTCTAGCGAATAACATGCAATACGTCGTCGTAAAGGTTCGAAGATCGAATCTAGGGTTTCTTCTCGGAGAAGAATGGTTAACGAATCATGAAATGAAGGTGAAAGAGTATGTGAACAAATTTGTTCAAATTGGATGGAATAAGGTTTTGTCAACGTTGCCGGAAAATGAAAATTCCACGGAGGAGATGACGGTGGAGCAAGTTAAGGGTATTTTTGTAAAATTCAACGTTGCGTTTGATGAAGAGTGTAAGAAACAAACTTCATGGGTTGTTTCCAACCCGAAACTGAGGGATGAGATTAAAACGTTGATTGGTTCGAAGTTGGTGGCGAAGTATGGTGGATTCTATGGGAAGAATCGGGTCGGGTCCGGTGAAAGATATGAACCGGAATATATAGAGAGTTATTTAGGTAATATTTTGTATGGGGTTGTTGGTGGAGATTCGGGGAGTGTTTCGTCATTTTCTTATTCAACGACGTCGTCTTCCCTTAGCTCTATTCGCCCGTGAAATTGGTGTAGTTGCCGGATTATGATGATATCGCGACTCACCTCTTGTTGTAATTTTTTTTTTTTTTGGTTTCTTTTGCTAATTATTAATTCATGTATAAAAAGTCAAAAAAAGCCATTTTAAAAAATGAAATGACAAATATCCCATTATTTATGTTACATAATTTTTTTTTCTTTCTGATATTAAATTAATTTAGAGTAAATTTAATTTTGTATTTGGCATATTTTTTAATAAGAAAAATAATACACCACATAACACAAGCTAACACATAGATTCGGAAGGTGACGGTATATGTGTGTATGTTATGTTGATTGTGTCGTCTCTAATCTATAAACGAGATACTCTTTGGAGCGTAGAATTTGTTGTATGCATGTAGTTTCTTTGTGGGATAGTTTTTTTAAATCATTTTTACGGATGGCAAAACTATCATAGAACATTTACAATGGTATTGTGGATGTTTCATATAAGGTTTTAAATTGTTCATGTTTATCAGTATAATTTATTTATAATTTTTTTAATGAATCATGCGAACAAAAAGTAAATATATTTAAGGCTTTATTGCAGTTTTAATCCGCTAACTTTCCCAAAGTTGTGATTTATTGTAGTTTCTTTGTGGATGTAGCAGTTTTGGCCCCAAGACCAATTTTGACTTGGTCTATGCTGACGTGGCACCCAAAGGGAGGTGCCACGTGTTATTTATTTTTATTTTTTTTGTCTTGGGGGCCAAAACTGCTACAGTTGCAAAATTTAGAGGACGGTTTTGTAGTTTTTTTTCTTAGGAGGCCAAAATCGCAACTTCATGAAAGTTAGGGGGCGAAAACTGCTATTAAACCTATATTTAAGGTTTCTACAAATAATAAATATTTTTATTAAAAAAATAATTATAAAAAGTTTGAAGAATAACTTGATACAATTTTTAATTTATAATTTTCATCTTTGATACCTTAACCCCTTAAATGCATTACATCTACAAAATTCATTAAATGAGTCCTATCAACAATTAGACATTATTCCTTTCTTAAAAAATAAAACAATTAGACATCATTCCTTTAAAAAAGTAGACGTTGTTATGTATTGACACTAATTTGTATTTTTCTATCAATAATTTGAATTTTTGTTACAAGTCTTTTCTCTATCTTCACTCCTGCTAGACATCACTTCTAATGACTCGTCAATAAAAATACCTAATAAGTACATACTTTTTAATAGCAAATCTAATGACTCTCCAATAAAAATACCTAACAAGTACATACTTTTTAATAGCAAAGCATCTCCTATTGAATATACTTACTTATTCAAAAGTTTAGATCCACACAATTTCATAAATACTTTAACCTTGTATGGCTCTTTCAAAGAAGATATTGGATTAAGGCAGAGTTTTAATTTTTCTATATTTGTTAATATACCAAGCATATTAATATGCTTATATTCTTCTACGAATTTAAATCTTGAGTCAAATATGTGTTTTGATTCATTTAAAATAGCGTATTGATGAATATGAATTTGTTTCTAATTATTTGATTGACCAATGAAATTTATACAGATGAGTAAGATTTTTTTTATAGTCAAATATTTGGTGTTAGAATATTAGTTTAATCTTAGAGGGAAAGAGAAATGTTAACGGCAGTTATTCTTAGACTCTTAGACCACATTCTTAGACTCTAACGTTCAAATCCTTTATTCACCTTCTAGAGCAGATGAATGAGGAAGTATTACTCCCTTTTTTTTTCTTTTTCTTTTTATGAATAAAATGGGCCTAAGCCCTAAAAGTATTATTTCATAAGATTATCAAAGGGTGCTAAGGAACACCAGAAAAATACCAATATAACCTCATCGACAGTTAACTGTCGATGATTTTTTACCGGTAGCAGTTAATTGTCGATGGAATTTAGGGTTAAAATTTTTATTTACTGGTGTTTCTTAACATTGTTTGGAGTGTAGACATCAATCTTCATTATTTCATCTACCTCAACGGTAAGTGACGAGTTAGGATTTTCTCCATTTAAGAGCATATCCATTTCTTTAACTTAGAAAGAAAAAGATACATACAAATCTAAAAAAAATCATAAAATCATCAATAGTGATGGGATTCATTATTTACTTTTATGTGTATCTTTCTCTAAGGTTTTGTTTGGGAGTTTGGAGGGGAGGATTTGAAAAAAAGGAAAGAACAAGTGGAAGAAATAGAAGACATTTGGAGGGGAGGGCTTTAGGGGTTAATTTTTTTATTCATAATACAAAATCCCCTTATTTGGGAAAACTCAAAAATTGCATCTGAGGAGAATTTTGGGGGGCTTGGAAGAGTTTATATGAAATTTTCAAATTCAATTTATGTTATTATAATATTCTTAAAATTGAAAATATATTAATCATAAGCATCAATTTATCATAATTAAAAAATTGCTCTTTCAAAACAACATGAAAGATTTCTTCATTTTTCTATATATTTCAAACCCCCAAAGCCATCCATTCCCCTCCCCTCCCCTCCAAACTTTGAAGCAAAACCTTAATGATATTCTTCATTTATTTTGATAAATGGATATGATCAGATTTACATAATAAAACGATCCTAAAATGAATTCCATTTTTAATATAGTACTAATTATTTTTCTCAAATTATACGATATAATTAGTTAATTTTTTTATTACTATTACTATTAATTTAATAAATTTCACTTTGCATTTATCGCAATGGTAAATACATCGGTACTACTTGATAAGATTGATTTGATAAAGTTACTATTACATTTACATTGGCACCCCGATGTGGGGGGGTTACTCGGTGCGATCGGAATATCAGGTGCTTACTTCTAATGATTCACAGTTCTTTGATGCTTCAGAGAATCTTATATGGCACTCTCAGGTGCCGTTAAAGGTGTCGATTTTAGCTTGGTGTCTGCTTCGGGACAGGTTACCAACAAAAAATAATTTACTGCATCGCGGTATAAGATTCGCTGAGAACATTTTCTGCACAGCGGGATGTGGTCAGGTCGAAAATGCTCAACATTTGTTTCTTCATTGTGACATTTTCGGAACTCTTTGGCAGCAAGTTCGGTTATGGATAGATGTTTCAGGAGTCGACCACCAAAGTCTAGGTGCTCATTTCTTACAATTTTTTAATTACCTAGGTGGTTCGAGGATTCGTCGATCATTCCTCCAATTGATTTGCCTCCTTTGTGTTTAGCTAATATGGAAAGAGTGTAATAATAGAATCTTTAATAATGTTTACTCTTCCATAAGGGATCTTGTTGAAAATGTAAAATTCCATTCTTATTGGTGGTTGAGGGCTAGTAATGCCACATTTGTTTTTGGTTGTCATCTGTGGCGGTCGGATCCCTTAACTTGTTTGGGTATCGGCTAATGTCTGCTTTTGTTTTTGTTAATATTTGACATATACTCTGTATTCTGAGAGACCTCTTTAGTACGTCTTGTGCTAGAGAGGCGTTTTTGTCAGTGTGAATATATACCATTTTTGCTTCTTCAAAAAAAAGTATTTATAATATTCTTTTAATATGTGCAAAATGATAAAATATATCATTTATTGTGTGATTTGGACAGCCGAATTGATATAGTAAAAAGAAAGGCTTAACTTCACTTTTGCCCCTATCTTTTTTTAATTGTGCGATTTTGCAACCTATCCTTTTAATTGAGCGATTTTGCACCCTCTCTTTTGCCCTCTTTCTGGTTCGATGGCCCCTTATGTGTTTCAGTGTTGATGTGTCCTATTTTGATGATGTGTCTTCAATAAATGATGTTCATGTGTGGTCTCTGAGCTTATGTGGTATGGATGAATTGGCAAACAAGATGTTAGTCACCAAAATGGAGGATGATGTGACAAAATTACACAACTGTCCTCAATTCATCTTCTCATCTTACTCTCTCTCTCTCTCTCATGCTTTTGTTCTCTCGCTCTCGTTGTGTTCTGTCTCCATAGCCAACACACACAACATCCTACACCTTCCGACTTCATCTCCATCGCTTCTCACACACAAACACACACCATCCCACACCTTCCCTCCGAACACAATATAAAAACCAATGAAAGCTTCTAAGCGCTTAAACTCTGATTAGATTGCAATGACAGATCATGGGTTGTTGAATATGAAAGAAGAAGGGGATGAGGAAGAAGAAGTGCCGGTGTTGGTGGCTTTTGATGGAATTGGAATTGGAATTTACTGTTATGAGTTTACTGAATTTGGATATGTTATGAATTGGAATTGGAATTTCAATTTGATGAATTTACTGTTATGATTTGGAAGTGGAATTTGGAATTGAAATTTATTGAGATTACCGACATGGATCTGATATGAATTTACTGTTTAGTAGATTAAAAATATGATTTTTGATGAATCTGGAATTGGAATTTTTTCAGGGTTAATTTATGAATGTTGATGCAGATGAACTTAGGGGTATTTTGATGAATCCGAGTTAGTTTTTGGGTTAATTTCTTCGAACATGGTTTGTATGAATCAATAATTGTGACATGGTGGGGGTGGTGGGGAGAAAAGAGAAGATGGATAGAGAAGGAAGAAGGTAAAAGAGAAGATGAACTTGAGGGTATTTTTCATAAATTCGCACTGAAACACGTTATCAAATTGGACACATCAACATTGAAAAGAAAAAATAGGGGGCAATTGAAAGGTTGTGGTGCAAAATCGCATAGTTGGCAAAAGATAGGGGGCAAAAGTGCAATTAAGTTAAAAAGAAAAAAAGACAGATTTACAACTCAGAATAATATTCAGTCCTATACTTCCTTTCATAGCAAAAGCTATCCACCACCAATTTTGATAATAAGCCAAGTGCTTCACCGACATGAACCTCACAAGTAGGAGAAAAAAAAATTGGTTTAAGCTAAAATAAAAACTTCGTTCATACCTCTGATGCAAATACCAATTCTTGCTCTATTATGAATAGAGGAAAAGATAACATCAATATATCTCTTCCTAGAGCCGATTTTTTTTCCAAGAATTGATTGCATTGTATGCATGCTCAGTAGTTGTGTGGGTCTGCACAACACGACCACTACAAGAGTTGTGGAGGAACTTCGCAACACGCGAAGAAACAATATGTGTCAGATCAATTTTGCTTTCCACGGTTGGTATTGTGTTGACTCCATATGCTCCAAAGAATGGTAGAAAAAAGACTATAGTCTTCCTTATTAAGCTGTTGCAACATAGAAAATATTTCAGGAGAAACATCCACAACTTGAGCTGAAGCATCATTTACAATTTGAGTGAAATTACAGTAACTCCATACACCACGAATATTTGGACATTGGAAGAAAAGACGCACATTGTTCTCATCATGTCTTTCGTAAAATACAGTGTGTCAGACATTCCACTTCTTTATCATGTAGCGAGATCGAGTTGGAAATCATTGTCAACAAATATGGCATGATAGATTATTTCTTTTACTTTTGATGGTGCAAAAGTTTCCAAATAAGTTGAGAATTTCTTGGAACACACGTAACGATAAAGTATCAATAATACCATCACTAAAAACAAATGCATAGAACGTACTCCTGGTCCAACACAAAGCTTGGCTTATGACCAACTTTGACACCTAGAAAATCAACTTTGGGGAAGTATTTAGCCTTGAACTATTAAGCAATAATACTCATACAATTTTAGCTAGTGTACTAATTTATATCGAAGTAATAATTCAATTCGTATTTACAAGGACTGCTATAATCTCTACGCAACAATTTCATTAATATTCAGGATATATTTAAATGGGTGGGTGGGGGAGGTGTACTGAGGCAATTGGTTTAGGTTGCAGTTGTTGAAATAAAGAGTAGAAAGTAAATTGTTTTCGTAAGAAATTTAAGAGAAAGGATTAGGTCTTTTGAATCATATGTCCACCACGTATTGGTAATCCGCACCTAAACCATATAATTTCTATCTCGTTTACGACAATTAACAAAATAGCTCAGGTCAATCCATTGACTCAGATCTCTCTTTTCTAATTATAATTCTCTAATCCCTTAGGTGAACCTAAAATCATCCAAGGTTTTAATGTCCGCTATTTTCAGAATCACAACATTTTATCCCTAGATTGTTCGTTAAGTTAAACAACATAAATAGAGCTAAGTTATAAACTGGTGTCAGCAGTCATATAATCTCTAAGTTCAATTATGTTGGCTCAGAATCATAAAAGCATTAGACACAATTTATATTGAATAAACTAGAATATCAATCATATTAATATTGAGTTACAGATTAATAGTCAACAAGCTAGAACATAATCACAATGGATTTAGTTACTCATGGCTAAAGCATAAATAACTAATAGTAAAAAAGGACTCATTACATGAATTTGATGACTGGTATGAGTTTTGATGGTCTCCCACCTATTCTCCAGATCTCTAGCTTCAAATATGTGTTTTCTCCTATAAAATTTTGAACCCTTGCCTTCTAAACATGCCTGCCTTTTATAGGTTTTAATTTTGTCTCGCCAAAATCATGTCCCGAAGCTTCAAATCTTGGCCCGATTTCACACTAAATTCAAATTCCAACTTAACGCTCCTCCAAAATTGTGTCCCGATTCTGAAAAATCGTGGCACGATTTTTGTCAGAAAAAAAACTCCTGGAATGGCAGCAAAATTGTGCCCTGATGCTATACAATCGTGGCCCAATTTCCAATTCCTAGTTTTCCTCTTTTACTACTAGAAATG
>Ga0228711_1006942_pt1 | contig 16622 bp, 13 predicted proteins | sample MedpolnodulmetaG_2_FD_177996 | JGI IMG/M metagenome (GOLD analysis project Ga0228711, IMG submission 177996) | Root nodule microbial communities from Medicago polymorpha collected in Santa Monica, California, United States - brown nodules | ecosystem: Host-associated > Plants > Roots > Nodule...
GGTCAAATTATTTGTTTTTTTTTTTTTTTTAATATTTATCAATAACAAATATTTATCCTTTGTTTTTGATATATTAATTTATCGATGACAAATGTTGTCCTGTGTTTTTTGTTATATTCATCAATGATAAATATTTGTCATGTACTTTTTATGTTTCAATGACAAATTTATGTCCTCAGTTTTATATACCCATCAGTGAGAAATATTTGTTGTGTTTTTTTATGTATCAATGACAAATATTTATCTCATACGTTTTTATATTAATCAATGACAAGCCTTTGTCCAATTTTTTATTTATTTATTAGTGATTAATATTTGTCCATTTTTTATTAGAATTATCGGTGATCAATATTTGTCTCATACTTTATATGTGACAAACATTTGTCTAGGGAATAATTTGTAAGAAATCCGTTTACAAAATAGATAATCATAAATAAAATCCATAAGGGACAAACATTTGTTTCATGTATAATTTGTGTTACACATTCGTTTTTCAACTAATATTCATGGGAAAAATGTTATTTCTCTAAAAAAAATAGCATCAAGAATTTTCAAGACACAACTGATAAGTTTTAATTACATGATTTATTTGTTCACTTTCTATTTTTCAGTCACACCTCCTTAAATTGTGGTAAATAATGGATTGTGATTGACTGCTCTTTATTTTTGATGTTATTTTTCTAGAGATATTACATTCCTGATATTCATGAGAGTCAATCGCTTATCTAATTGACCAACAACAAGCATATATGTTTTATTTAAACATTCATATATAAAATTTACTATATGTGAGAATGTTTAAAAGACACGAGACTAATAACATGCACATTTCTATTTTAAATAATTGACCCACTAGTCCTAACTAATTGATCGGTGATAAGATATTTTCTTATATTCTAGTTCTAAAAAAAAAAAAAATTATATTGAGATGTATTACAAATTGCTCCAAAACAGTCAGTCTCTTTGGTCATTATTATAAGCAAAATTTTACTTTTTGGATACACTGAATAATTAAGAGAAATGATAGATAAACACATATTTTTTTACACAAAAATGACACCAATGGCATTTTCTCTACCCTCTCACCTCATCGTTCTTCTTCTTCTCTGTCACATACACTTACAGCAAACCAATATCACCAGAGAAGGAAGCATGGTGATTGTCGTGGGATCCAAGAAGAAATATGATGTATGGTGGTTGAGATTCGAGTGGAAGAAGCACAGTGGTGGTTGTGTGTGAGTTTGTAGGAGAAGAAGCATAAGGTGGTGGTGGTGAGGTCGACGTCGCTAACCGTTGACGGCGACGATGGGAGAGATAAGTTGCAGGGAAGAGAGAAGGAAAAAAATAAATAAATTTTAGTATTTTTGAACAATGTTATATAGTGGTGTCTGTATTGTGTTTCTATTTTTGTGTCCAGTTATCATATCTCAATAATTAATGTATCTAAAAAAATGAAGTTTTGCTTATCATAGTGATCAGAGGAAGTACGTTACAATGTCAACTAAAACCTCTCAAAAAAAAATAAAAAGTCGATAGAATCTCAGCCTTGAAAAATCCTAGAAAAAGATTGTTCTCTTGATTTTCTTGGATCCAAGAATCTAAAGAAATTCATAAACCCTCTTTTCAATCCTTCAAAAGAAAAAAACCCTCTTTTCAAGAAAACGTTGAATATAAAACCCTAACAGAAACCCTTCTCTCTCACTCTTTATCCCTCTCACTCACTCTTCATTGCTCTTCACGTCAAAGTTCATACATCACCATGAGATCCCCTATGCAAGGTTTTACAACTCGAGAGTTTACCTCAACTCGTTTTGCTTAGGTCAACTCGACTCGAGAACTAGTACGAGTTTACCTAAAATTAAAATTATGCAGAATTTATTATATGCATGACATATATAAGCTAATATAATATTGTAAATAGGTCAATAAAACGTTATACTCAAACTACCATAATAAAACTTAATTACACAAGCAAATTATACCAAACTACCATAATAAAACGTTATACTCAACTTAGCATCAAAATACAAAAATTAACGCACGAAATCATAAGTTTCATAAGTCTCTAAGTTTAAGTCATCCATAAAACCATAAAAAAAAAAAAACAAGTTTCACAAGTTTCTAAAGTTGTTAATAAAACTATCTAAAAAATAAACTAGTTAATTTCTTAAAAAGGTCAACAAACACCACCACCGCAACCTTAACCGGCGTCGAAATCTGAATTACCACCATCAGAATCGCAACCCTAAATGGTATGTGCTCCCCTGTTCATGGTTTGAGAACTTAGAGAAGAAAGAAAAAGAAATGTTTCATCTAAAGAACAACGTGTTACTGCAAAATAACTATTCAGTAAACGTTTCAGTCTTTGGGCTTGTAGAAAAGGAATTGGGTTTTGAAAGAAATGGCCCCATAAAAAGGATCGATTTTTTTTTGTTAGATGTAAACTCGTAAGGCTCGGGGGAATTGGGTTTTGAAAGAAATGGCCTCATAAAAAGGATCGATTTTTTTTGTTAGATGTAAACTCGTAAAGCTCGGTAAACTCGGTCGAGTTTACATAAATTTACCGAGTGTTAACTCGGTTAAACTCGTCAAACCTTCCGATTTTAGTAGAAACCGAGTTTTACCTCTGAGTTAACACTCGATTTGCGGAACATTGCCCCTATGTTTGGTGGTTTTTCTTCTTCGTTTACAAACATCGGTTCATCATCATCATCATGGTTCCAGGCATATGCTTCCTTCTCCACTTTTATGATGATATTAAGAACTGTATTAAACGATTTCATACCCTTAAAACTTCAAACTTTCGTCACCTCAAAGTTACAAGCTTTCTTCTCAAATTACCAACCCAAAAATCAAGTCTCACTTCAAATCGATCCCCTTTGGGATGGAAGTACCAATAACCTCTTTTATGCAGCCAAAGAGTATCTCCCTACTAGAATATCCAAAACTTACACATCCCTCAAAATTGGAAAAATATCCAATCATAACAACGTACTTGTAGCTTTTGATGGAAAGCAACCAGTGGTGGATGAATTTGAAGGCATCAAGATTAAATGGATGCTTACTGAAAAAACCAACAATGGTCTTTCTGAAAATCCCAATATGCAAGATGATCTATATCAGTTTAGTTTTAAGTCTAAGCCAAAACAAAGCGGGGAGAATGGGTTTGTATTATGTTTTGATGAGAAGCATAGAGATAAAGTAATGGAGAAGTATATTCCACATGTTTTAAGCACTTATGAAGCTATGCAAGCAGATAATAGGACTCTCAAGATCCATTCATTGCAAGGTGGTTGGCTACAAAGTAGTTTTAATCATCCAGCTTCATTTGATTCACTTGCTTTGGATCCTGATTTAAAGAAAGCTATAATTGATGATTTAGATAGATTCTTGAGGAGGAAAAAGATGTATAAAAAAGTAGGTAAACCTTGGAAACGTGGTTACTTATTGTATGGACCTCCAGGAACAGGAAAATCAACCCTAGTTGCTGCTATGGCAAAATATCTGAAATTTGATGTGTATGATTTGGATTTAAGCACTATGCATAGTAACTCAGAACTCACGAGAGTCATGAGGAACACATGTAACAAATCCATCATTGTTATTGAAGACATTGACTGCAACAAAGAGGTGCTTAATCGATCAAGACCAGACATGTTTTCGACTAAGGTTTGTTGTCTTACTCCCTCACCAACTCATATATTATTCTGCTAAAGTACATTTCTCCATTTTCTTGTTTTGTTAGCTTTAGTTGGGTATCTTAATCTTTAGAAGTTTTAATTGGACCAAAATTCTGAAGTAAAAAATATTTAGGCTAATTTAAACTGTATTATTTTTGCACTTGACAAGGTTAGTTACACACCTGAGGATCTTGCATATGCAGCGACTCAGGGTCTTGGACATGCTGGAAATGCTGCTCCTAAGAAGTTTACTCTTTCGGGTCTTCTTAACTATATGGATGGTTTGTGGTCAAGTTGTGGTGAGGAACGAATTATTATATTTAGGACGAACCATAAGGATAAAGTATTCCCAACATTGTTGCGCCCTGGTCGTATGGACATGCATATTCACTTGTCATTTCTTAAGGCCAAAGCATTTAGAATCTTAGCTTCAAATTATTTGGACATTGAAGAACATCATCAGCCACTCTTTGAGCAAATTGAAGAGTTATTGGAAAAAGTAGATGTCACCCCTGCTGTAGTGGCAGAGCAGCTGTTGAGAAGTGAGGATGCTAATGTTGCTCTCAAAGCACTTCTCAAATTTCTTCAAGAAATTGACATTTCAGGAGGGGAAAACTTACATTAGAAATGCATTATGTCATTTGCACCTGCTACTATTCTAATATTCATGACATTGGCAGACTTTTGAGATATCCATGTAATTTGCAAGTGTGCTTTTAAACTGTATAAGTTGTCCAACAATGTATTTAAGATGCCACAAAATTAGTGTTGGACAATTTTGTATGGGTAAGAATGATGTAACAATTTTGTATAGGTACTCTACTCGTGAATCCTCTTTAGGACATGTCTTTGATGAAGAATGCACATATATTATGAAGCATATCATTCAATGATACTTAACAAAACAACAGTTTCCTAATTTAATATCCACATAAAAGAAAACAAGAAATGGCTTAAAGTTAAGATTATGACATAGTTTAGTTTAGAATAAAAAAAAAAAATTCATTATCCTCTTTGCACAGTGAAGTTGTCTATCCATAGAACAACATGCTCTACTTCATGAGAAGAAACCACTCTTACTAACAATTACACTCTTTCTCAAGTTGATTCAAATGAAAATAAGTATTAATTTAATTATTTATTTACCTTTTTTATATAAAATCTGACGATAAATCAAATGTCAAGACTGCACAAATACAAGACGGAGTCTCTTTGATCCATATGCAATCTAAATTATGAAGAACATACTTAGCTAAATAATGAACAATTTGGTTGGCTTCACGTCTAACATACAAAAAATGTAAACTACGAAAAGAAACATTGAAACTAATACAATCTCCACTAATAGAGCCGACATAGGTGGGAAATTGCTGATGAGCATTCAACGTCAAAGGCAATATTATAAGCATCTGATTCTGCTATAAGATTTGATCAGAAAAGACACGTCTTTCGCAAATTCTAAACTCTTCCGCATAGCTCAAGCTTCTCTAACCTCTAAATCTTGTAACGAAAAGATCTGCAATATAAATATTGTCTTTGTGTGTGTGAGAGTATGCGTGCGCGCGTGCGTGTGTAATTTGAGGTAATTTGCCTTTAATGATAAATATGAATTTGGGATAATTTACTTTTAATGACAAATATGATTTGATTTTAAAATGAAGGAGACACATATCACATGATGAATGAAAAAGATGAAGAAACATACCAAAATTGATTCAAGCATGTTTAAAAACATCAACAATGTTGCATCAAACTTAAATTTTTAATTATGTTACCAAATGATATATGCCTTAGAGCACACCATATGGATATGGTGACAAAACATTTTGATACTCCAATTTCATCACGTGACATGTACCTTCTATTACATATACTAAAAAACTTAAATTGCAGTCTTATGACCATTATATTGTAGATAAGACATAAAATGTGAAATTATTAGCAGCAAAAAAAAAACTTAAGTCTCAGTTTTATGCAAAATATCATTAAAGTAAAGTTTCTCCATAACATCACATGAACATTATACTCCAATTTCATCATGTGACATTGGCCCTTCTATTACATATACTAATTCTAGAAAGTTACTTTAAATTATTATTATTAATTAAAGTATTATAAATGATCATTTTGAACTCTATCACATAAGGTTACAACTTACAAGATCAAACTCTTATAGTCATGTACATTAGTGCAAACCTTTTTGATTCAATGATATAAGGTGGTGAAGATTTTGGAGCCTTTTCTTGAGCTGCAAGAAAATGGGTGAGAAGAGTTAACATAATGTGCCACCGCAAACTAGTAAGTTGAACACTTGTAAATGGATTTTGTGTGTAACTAACCTGAATGTGAAATACCATGAGTTGAAAGAAAAGACCTCTTTGCTCACAAACCAAACTAACTCTTTGTCTCCCCCTTCATTTCTTTTTTCCTTTCTTCAAATGATATATGTGATGATGTTTGAGAGGTTATAGGATTTTTTGAATAAGAAAAATGGTAACCTGTGCCATAAGGGCACAAATATGAAAATATAATTACAAAATAAATGTTACATTGAAAAGATAAGTTTTGAAACTTTTAAGATTATGAATGCACAATTTTCAGGATAAATTACTACATTTAGTTTATTATCTTGTGCCCTTAGAGCACAAGTTAACAAGACACATATTTCATCAATCATGATACTTAACCATTTATTCTAGATATAATTATTCAAAGGGTCTTGGTGAAAAAAAATGATTTTTAAAGCTGAATAAAGACTACCAAATGAGTTTTAAAGCTGCAAACCTCAAAAAGCAGGCCAGAAAAAAAAAAAGGCTCTGCATTGGCCGAGAGATTTTGACTCGCGAGCAAATGATTTTTTTTGTTTGTTTCTTGTCAAACAGTTAAAAAAACATCATGGTTGTGTGTTAGTGATTCCACTCAGTCAGCCACATTTAGACCGTCTGATTAAGTTTAACGATCTTAATTTTAATATTTTTTAATAACAAATATTAGTATGTTTATTGCTATGTAAGTTTGTCCTCTTTGTCAAGACTTGAATGTATAACCTCTAACTTCTTAACTCTTAACTCAAACCAATTTAACTATCCAACCCTAAATCCAAATTATCAAGTTAAAAACCTGTAGAATAATAAATACTTATAATCATAAGAAATATGTAAGTTACGTACGTGTTATTTGAGCTCAAATGTCTTCTCTATCTTGGATTAGGACATCATTTCCTAACTAAGTTTTGATTTGAAATTTTTTTATACATACTAGCGAAAAGACGGCCACTCACGTGCGTGTCTGTCTTTTCGCTCTTTTTATTACGCTAACGTTTGAAAATTATTAACTGTTTTTTTTTTTATTTATGAAATTTTGATTTATATTAGAACTAAAAATATAAATGTTTGTTGCTTTCAAGTTATAACAAACCAAACTAATCATGATTATTTATTTCAATGACACCAACAATATAACAAAAATATATAATGTAAATTCTTTTTTTAATGGCACCAACAACGATCTTTATTGTAGAAAAAGTTATTTAAGAGTATAATTGAGATAATGAAAAAGTAAGTATAAATATGCTCATATAGTTTATTGCACTTTCTAAATGATAAAGGAAAAAAAAACAGATATATATATATATATATATATATATATATATATATATATATATATATATCATGTGATGACGTATTGTCATCATGTAATTTTTTTATGTATTTTCTAAGGATAGTTGAGTTCACAACAAGTTTGGACATGTTAAAGGTGCAAAAAGCATGAAAAATTGAAGTATTTAAGCAAGAGACAAATCGTGACACGATTGGAGCAAATCGGGTCACAATTTCAAGACCAAGAAAGTGGTATATTCTGCTAGTTGAATCGGGACACAGTGTCATTTTCGTGTCATGATTATGAAGAGTTAATTTGTGATCCATGGGCTTTTTAAGAAGGAATCAGGACACGATTGCCCTCAATCGTGTCACGATTGGGCGCGAGTTTTGCCTATTTAAGCTGAATTCAGTTCCAGTAAAAGGGTTATGAATTCTAGAGAGAGAAAGTGCGATTTGCAGACCTGGAGACTGAAGAAAGAGGCGATTTCCTCCATTCTTTATCGGTTTATGTATGTTTTAATTCTTTCATTGATTATGCTATTTGTAAACTCAATTACGAGTAGCTAAATCTCTTAGAGATTAGGTCTGAGATGATTTTGATGCATCCCTAATTTAAACATGTTGTTGTGAAACTCTATTTTTGATGAATAACAATTTAGTTTTATTCAATTCAATTGTTCTTAATGCTTTTTATATACTAATCACATATAAACATGAATTCGTGAGAATGAATGACAACTGACCATAGCTTTGAACTTAGACCTAATTGAATTATTCAAATAAACAAGGTTAGTCTATGAATAAATAATCGTTTATTTGTGATATTAGGTTAAAGTTCTTAAAACTTTCAAAGAATATTAGATCACCTAAGGAATTAGAGACTGTAATCTGAGAAGAGAGTCCTAAGTCAAGAAATTGATTAGGGCTATTTTAGTTAACCATCGTGAAACTAGATAAATATTCATAGAAAATAGGTGCAGTGTACCAATTATGGGAGCTCGGAGGATTCGAAGGACCTAGTCTCATCTCTCTCTATCTTTTTCAAATAATCTTTATTTTCTGTCTTTTTACTTTTTATGCAAACAAACCTAGTGCCTCGAGCACTAAAATAACATCCTGAATAATAACGCTAATGTTTAATTCAGATTAACACGGTCCTTGTGAAAACGAACTTATTTATATTACTTCGATAGTTTTTAGTACACTTGCTAAATTTCTATCATTGTGTTTGTTACATTTTATTAATATTTAAATTTATACTTATTTATTTGTTACATCTGTTAGTTGTATTCAAAATTGAGGGTATTTTTGGAAAGAAAATCCTAGTAAGTATAGATAAATCACATGGTACCTTGAATTTTTAAAATTTCTCATATTCACCTCTTCGTGTCATATCGTATCCACGTTTATACTTTTTTTTAATAAACATTTATTCCTTTTTTTTTATAATAAATAAACATTTATACTTCAAAATGTATTATAATCACACTTAATATTTTTTTTGGTACAACCCTTATCAGATGTTTAATCTATAAAACAATATTTGATAAATTTTTGGTACAAGCCTTATGAGATATTTAATCTATAAAAAAAATATTTGATAAATATAGAGCGTCCTTTAAAAAAAATATAACCTAAAAAAAACAAATGGTTAAAGCATTGTAATGTATTTGCTCAAAAAAAAAAAAGCATTGTAATGTATGGTTTGTGTATTCGGTAATAATTAATTAAGAAATCAACGTTTCACCGATCTTGAAAAAGATGTGTTATTTGCATAACCATTTGTATGATAATTTGTGGGACAATAATAGATTTACAAAGAAAAGTAAGTATTGACACGAAAATCAAAATAATAGAGAGAGAAAATAATATGAATATAAAAGAGAAAGTTGTCACAAAAAATGTCATAAAATTGTTATACAAATATCATTTATCTTCTTAAAAATAAGCACCAAACGCAAAACACCGTGGTTAAGTGTACTTTTTGTTCTAAACACTAATCTCATACTTCTCACAATAAGTTGCCCTACTAAAATCATGGTTGTTGAAATTTTAAATTGTACAAATATCATAATAAGAAATACTTAAGTGTATTTTTTGTTCTAAACACTAATCTTATACTTATCGTGATATAATTGTACAAATATCATTTCTCCAAAAAAACAAACATAAAAAAAGATGTAGATTTGACCAAAATCCAAATTGGACACCCTAATTGCACAAAGATAAACCTACCTTCTTCATGAACCCAAGGTGCAAAGATACATACATTTAATAGTTCTACCCTAAAAAAAAAAAAAGAAGTTACATTTAATAGTTCTTAAAAATAGACCATAGTTCTAGAAAAATTGACCATTTTGCACCACATATTAGCCTTGTCCAATGCTAGTTTGAGTTTAATGAAATCGCATAGCTAAATAAATGCACATGTCAGTGAGTAGTATCTCAAAGGATCACTAAACTCTCCCTCATGAATCACATTTCTCCTTCATCTATCATCACCAGCACTGAAGATGACAGTTATACATACACGGTAACACACACAGTGTAGTAGATATCCATTTAATATGCGCATTGTGCATACGCCAGCAATGATATCTTTGTAACATCAACACTTCTGATCAAAAGTTTTCGATATCTAACACGTATCATGGTCTGACACACGACACAACACCAACAACTACTATTGCATTTAATTATGTAATTTTCTTAACCGTGTCTTGGTGTCAGTGTGAATGTCGTGTCCGAGACTATTTATTTACTAGGGTGGTTGGGTAATAACAGCCCGGGAAGGTGGGAAAATTATCCCGCTCATTGGCGTAGAAATCAAAGTCTCACTAGTATTAACTCCATTAATTTGATTTCAGTTTGTGATGAATCTCAAACTCACACTCTCCTTCTTCCCATCACCATCTTCCACCATGGAAGCTCGTCTCAAAATCTTCAACCCTTCCATTTTCAATCGCCACATAACCCCAAAAACCAAAACCTCCACACCCATTTTCCCTTCACACCATTACCACTACAACCCTCTTCAAAAACCACCCAAAATCTCGTCAACTCTCACTCGTTTTTCCCACTCACCCATTCCTCCAAATTCGAATCCTCACAGTCATAGATTCTTCTCTTCACTCACATCTTCTAAAAATCTCAACTTTTCAACACCCAATAACAATCTCAACAACCCCTTTATCTCAAATTCACAATCAACTAGTATCGTTTGGAACCCAGCTTTGGAAAACGGAAATGAGGGTTTTTACGGAAGCAACAAAAACCGTGTTGTTACGGTGGTTTTGTTGGGGTGGCTTGGAGCAAAAACCAGACACCTTAAAAGATATGCTGAATGGTACAATTCACGTGGTTTTCATGCGGTTACTTTTGTTGTTGATGTGAAAGAGATTCTTGGATTTGACCTTGGGCGTGTGCTTGAGAAAAAAATTGAAATTTTCGCGGAGGAATTGGCTTCATGGGTTTCTTGTGAGGAAAAGGATGGGAGAGAAAGATGTTTGATTTTTCACACTTTCAGTAACACTGGTTGGTTTGTGTAAGTGGGTTTTGTTGATGGTTTTGATGATTGTAGTGTTTTGCAATGTTATTTGTGTGACAAAAAATTCATGGTTAGTTTTGTGTTTTTTTGTAGGTATGGTTCTATTCTAGCTAGATTCATGGATAGTCATAACGTTGTTATGGAGAAGATTAAAGCATGCATTGTTGATTCTGGAGGGGCTGAGCCTTTTAATCCTCAGGTTCTAAGAATTTGATTTTATAAGCATTTTTGGTTGTTGAAAAAGAGTGTTTTGAAACTCTGCTACTTTGTGTGTCTTTCATAGTTGGTCTGTAGTTTTAAAAATTGATTTTGATTGAATTGATTCTGAATAAAGTGAGGTGAATGTCAAATGATTTATGTTTGAATATATTTATGTAAAGTGGGTTGAACAATAATTTAGATTATTTGTTTGATCAAGAAGAATATCAAAGCAACCAGGAAAAGAGAGAAACTAAGGCCTGTGAGTTAGGACTACTATTGTATTGTATCTGCAAGCAACCTCAAGGAGAGGTCAATTGGACAAGTGTGAAGAGATGTACCCCCACAGTAGACATCGAACCCTATTTAGCGAGTCAATCTGCACAACTATTCCCTTCACATAAGCTCGAGTGAATGTAAACTTCCAAAACAAAGAGACAAGCTTCTTGATCCGAGACACAAGTGGTGCATGAGGACAAGTAGAATCCACCGAATTAGTGACGAGCTTCCCAAACAAATTCAGACCATGATATGTAGTTGATATCTCAGCATTCATGTTAATTGTATAGCTAGAGTAACCCATGAAGCCCAGCAGCAACTTGCTTTTGTTGTTTGGCAGAATGGCACCATAACCTGACTGCCTTGGGTTACCTAGAGAACTGCCATTAACATTGAATTTAATGGCTGGAGCAGTAGGGGGTGCCAACTAACCCGTATCGGCTGACAAATAATTTTGTGGTTTAAAATTAATTGTAGAGGCAAGCTCCAAATTATGTATGTGTTTTTGTTTTACGGTGATAAAAATTGATTTTGAATGCGAATTCATTAATGTTTGGATACGTTCACGTAAAGTGAGTTAAACAATAAATTTGAGTGTAAAAATCATGTTTAGGGTATTTTTAATTGACATCACCCAAATGTATCAAAATCAACTTTATGTGTTTGGAATCACTTTTGGCCCTCCCTACTATAAAACCAAACACAGAAGCTTCAAGTTAAAATCAATTTTGGAGGCAAACATGTCAAAATCAATGATAATTTTATCTCCTCTAAAAGTGGAACAAAACATACACTTTGTGACTGGGGTTGTGGATTTTACTTTTGGAATTGGAGTACAATTATGATTGCGGTTGACAAAATCTTTCCTTTGTTAGAATTTAGGAGAATTTTGTTGCTGTGTAAAACAAATGTGGATTTTCACTCACGGTTCACACCATTTGTACTGAGCATATTAGTGTGTTTGGTTTCACTTTGGAAATCTCAATTGATTTTGCTTGTGATTTTAGGAAAAATATCAATGTTTGGTTATAGTCTGACAATTGATTTGACTTTTCCTCCAATTCTCGGACTGTTTATATGTGATAAGAAGTAGTTCGTGTCTTGATTAAAACTGTTGAGATTGTTGAGATATTTTCCCATTGATTTCTTAATTGAATTAGTTATGTAAATGTAAATATGCTGAAGATCCTTTTATTTTTATTTCTTTTAATTTATTTGGTAGATTAGGTTCTTTTTTTTTAATTTTTTATAATCAGGTAGATTAGGTTCTTATTCGTATCTCTTGTTTTTGGTACATTACTTATTCGTATCTCTATAATTAAAGGGTTCTGATTGTAATTCATGGTTAAAAGTGTAGGGGATTGTTGAGATATTTCCCCATTGATTTCTTGCTTTAACTAGTTCTGTAAATATGCTGAATATCCTATTGATTTTACTTTTATAATTAATTAGATTTATTCGTATCGCTATAATTAAAGGATTCTGATTGTAATCCATGCTTATAAATACACAAGGCTGAGGGGTAGTCTCCTCAAGCAATTCAAATCTCAAGCATCATTTCACTTCAAACTCAATTTTAACCAGATCAATTTTGCAAATCAAGTTTACTCAAAATGTCATCTATGATGAACTTGCTTTTGTAAAATTGATTTGGTTAAAAATAAGTTTAAAGTGAAATGTTTTATGCTTGAATATTTTTTCAGGAGCAATTCAAATCTCAAGCATCATTTCACTTCAAACTCAATTTTAAGCAAACCAATTTTGCTAATCAAGTTTACTCTAAATGCGATTTTTGGTGAATTTGATTTTATAAAATTGAGTTTAAATTGAAATGTTTTATGGTTGAATATTTTTACTGGAGAAAACAAGTTCGATGATAACTCAATGCAAGTTTTTACTGGTGTTACCTTTTATCACTTCTAGTCAAGCAAAATCATTTTTTTTTCTGAGAGCAATCAAACATGTATTTCTCCTAAATTCACATTTGATAGGAGCCAAAATCAATTCTGAATTTCTGATACTCCATTTCAAATACTCCACTCTAATACCAAACACTCATTTTCACAATCAATTCTGCTTTTTTGGATCTTATGCAAGGCTTTCATTTCTCAAGTCAAGTTTTTAATCGACCTTGATTTGTTGTTTATTCTTCCTTTGCCTTTGGTAATTTGTTTGATTATGAACCATCAATTTCTGTTTCATTGTATGTTTATGTTGTAGGTCTGGGCTGCTGGTTTTGCTACTGCTATATTGCAGAAACGCAGCTCTTCAACACAAGCTTTAGTCGACGTAGGAAACAAGCCTAAATCAGAGACAAAGATTCAACAAAGTGAACCTTCCATAATTGAAATTGTGGTGTTGTCACTATTAGAGAAGATATTCTCATTTCTTTTGCAGTTGCCAGAATCGGATAGGTAAGTCTCTTCCCTCCAAACCTTTTGTTGCTACGTAAATGATGTTACGTCAATTGCAATTTGCAACAAGTTTTGTTAATTGGAAACGTTAATATACACTTCAAAATGTTAAATAGTAAGAAACTTTTCTGTCTCAAATACAGGAGGTTAAGGAAGGTTTTCAATCCCCTTGTGGAGCACCAGCCTTGTCCTCAGCTCTACCTGTATAGTACAGCTGACAAAGTAATCCCATTTCGATCAATAGAAGTGTTTATTGAGGAGCAGAGAAAGATGGGAAAAAGGGTTAAATCTTATAACTTTGGTTCATCTCCCCATGTGGATCATTACAGGAATTTTCCAGACGTATATCTATCACAAGTTACTGAATTCTTGAATGAGTGTTTTGATACACACAAAAGGACCACAGATGCATTAAGTTCCAGTCCACTTGAAGTGTAAAATTATTGATGCAATTATTAGTGGTAATTAGTAATCACACAATAGCATAATTCTTTTGATTATTAATATGAATAAGATTAAGTGACTAACAGAAACCAACATGGGTTACTGATGAGGCCCTAGTTTCTGGTTTTGTTAAATTGATGAGGCAGTTTATATGAAGCCAGAATTATGCGCCTATGGTTTGAACAAAGAAATACACTAACACTGTGTTTGGTAGAAGAGAGAAAGGAGAGAGAGAAGTTGAAGAAAGAGATATAAGATAAAAGCTCTGCAAGTGCAATCTGCTCCTATCAGTTTATATGATGCTTGGTAGTGAAATTTTCCCCTATAAAGCAATAAAACGACTATTTATCAACCATTCTGAGAAAGGTGACGTTCCATATTGTATCCAAATTTACATCTTAAACAATGCATTTGATCCAAGTACTAGATATTCGATTTGATGAACAGAACAGATCATTTTGGAGAACAGAACAGATCATTTTGAATCAAGTTTAGTTTACCCCTAAATCAGAGGAACCTTGGACTGTTGAAAGGTTGCTAGAAATGTAGGATCTTGAACTTGGGTGGGAAATATCTCAGACCCAATGTTGCTTACCATCTGTGATGAATCTTTGATTATCAATTGAAAGTCAACTTTCTTGAAACACAATTTATTTATTTTACTGTTGTTATTTTTCTAGTATAATAAATTAGGAATAATCAAACATAATTTTTCTATTTTAAGGTCTAACAAACAATTATTTAAAAACCAAAGTAAAATAGAGAAAGGAATATGATAGATGGAGGAAAGTTTCTAAGCAAGGGTTACCTTTATGATCAAAATAAATATTTTGGTCTAAAATGTTAGTCTATAATAATTTTTAACTATTATAGTTTATCTCATTTGAAACAGTAAGTTTCAAATTTATGATGTATAAATAGCTCTATAATAAAATTCTGTTGGAAATCTAAACAAAGGGAAGGTACATTCATTGAGAAAAAAATAAATGTATTTAGTCTTAACTATGAATCAAATACATATCAAGTGAGAATGGTATATTTAGGTGAGAATAAATGTGAGGCGTTTTTCTTTTTGTCTCTTCCTAGCAGGTTCATTGTTTGTTGTTGATTAAGAATTGAAAAAGAATCGTATTTAATTTGAACGCCGACGTCGTAACCTAACAATCAATCTGAGTCTCCTCGGATTTTGATTAAGATTACCACGTGTACTTATTGAACTGCAAAAATACTTTACTTCTCTATTTTCAGTATGGCGGTTAACGATGATCCCATGGTGGTTCCCACTCTCTCTCCGCCCAACACCTACGAAGCCGTCGTCAATGGTGGCACCTTCGACCGATTGCATGACGGCCATCGCCTCTTTCTCACTGTCTCTCTCTCTCTCTCTCTCTCTCTCTCTCTCTCTCTCTCTCTCTCTCTCTCTCTCTTTTCAATTCCCCATTATTTATTTCCAATTACGTCTTAAACTTGTATCTGCAGACTTCAGCTACGTTAGCAAAGCACCGTATTGTCATTGGAGTTTGCGACGGTCCTATGCTTGCTAACAAACAGGTTACCTTTTTCCCCCCAATTTTGAACATATATCATAATCAAATATCTATATTTTGTGTTCTTAATTTGTATTGATATTATTTGTGATAACCTATATATATGTTAATCATCTCCTTAATCTGCTTAGTAGTTTCAAAATTGATTTTTTTGTGTGACCCAGGGAGGAAAACTAGTCCTTCTTTGGAATGAAATATAAGCAAAAATATCCAAAAAGTTAAATGTATTTGGTCCAAAATTTAGACCAAATAGATAACTAAATGTATTTGGTCCAAAATTTAGACCAAATACATTTGACTTTTTGAATTCACTTTGCTCACATTTCATTCTGGATAGAGTACTAGTTTCATGCAACAGCTTGCTTAGTTTTAGTTTGAACATCAACTTTTAGCTCTCGATTATCTATCTTCGACCCTGTTGTCTAATTTGGTCATTACGTTTATGCCTTACTGATTGTTAATTCAGACGTATCATGTACACCAATACTTATTGGTCATTAGTTTGTGCGGTGAGAGTTAAAACATCAATGAGATATAACTAGAATCTGAAGTCTGAACTTTGATTTCATCTTTAGTGTCATAAGCTCTTGGATGGAATTAGTCAAAGGGGATTAAATTACTTAAATTTAAGTGATACTGTATAATTTTACCTAAGAGCCTGTTTGTTTTGGCTTTTCAGCATCAAAAAGTGCTTCTACAATCCTCAAAAGTGAAAAATTGAGTTTTCAATGGTGTTTGGTTTGGCTTTTAAGAATTGCTTCTATCCTCCAAAAGCAATTATCCTTAAAGCTACAATTCCTAGCTTTTGGCTTTCCTAGAATCAATTCTACATTAAATTTAATATTTTGATTATTACAACCTATTATTTTCCTTTATTGCCCTTTATCAATTCTCCTTCTTTTTGCTTTGTA
>Ga0228711_1006943_pt1 | contig 16621 bp, 11 predicted proteins | sample MedpolnodulmetaG_2_FD_177996 | JGI IMG/M metagenome (GOLD analysis project Ga0228711, IMG submission 177996) | Root nodule microbial communities from Medicago polymorpha collected in Santa Monica, California, United States - brown nodules | ecosystem: Host-associated > Plants > Roots > Nodule...
ATATATGTTGATGATTATTATATGAATAACTTGTTGATGAATTACTATATGAATGCATATGTTGAATTAACATGATGATTATATGATGTTGCAATTAAATGATGAATATCTATGAGATTATAATATCAATGTTGTCAAGTCGTTGAAGTTGTACATTGTTGTTGATGTTGTCAAGTCGTTGAAGTTGTACGTTGTTGTTGACTAAGTTGTTGAGTCCATGCATGCTCATATTAAGTTGGGGGCTTGATGCCCTGTTGAATGTAAATCATTCATATTAAGTTGGGGGCTTGATGTCCTGTTGAATGTAAATCATTCATAATAAGTTGAGGGTTTGATGCCCTATTGAATGTATAATCATTCATATTAAGTTGAGGGCTTGATGCCCTGATTGGTACCACATGCATATCGCATAGTCAAGTTGTTGTTGTGTCGTTGCATTGTTGTCGTTGTTGAGTTGTTGTTGTTAGTTATAAATGCTAAGTAGAGATAAATGAAACCTATGTGAATTATGATTGATAATAAGTATATGTGAACCATGTTTGTTGTTAAAGTTGTTAAATTCTGTTGATAAATTATATGCTTATGATTATTGAATGTGAAATCTCACCCCTTCTGTTTGAATGTTGCCCCTATGTTGGTAACATGCAGATAACCAGGACTAGCTACGGATGTGAGTTGACTCTCTCGTGTGTCGTCTTAGGGTCGCTCTGATACGTAACGGGGTGGGGATTCTTGTTTTGCTTTCCATTGTTACGTATTGTTTTAAGAACTATGTTGTTGAACCTTTTGGATTAAGAATTTTCTTTAAGTTGTTATGTTGAGGCCGTAGTGCCAAAGATTGTTGAACAAGTTGATGTTTTTGAGATAACTTTCCGCTGCAAAGTTAAATGAATTTTTGACAGGGTTGTTTTCATAAATGGTAACTTTACTCTATTTATGTTTTAAAAGTAGTGTGACATTCCATTTTACGTTGAATACTCTGATTATTTGTGTTATTTACACTGTTGGGAAAACGGAGTGTTACAAAGGGCACACAGAGGATCGATGCAGGTTTAAAAACGGGACATGGGGTTCCAATAACATGAGAAATCAAAGCAGCAAGGCGAACCAATCACAACAGCGACAACATGGACCTCGAAGCGCTGCATCTAGGTCATTCCCTGCTGCAAACGGAGCAGAATGTTCACAGTCTGCACTTGAATTATCGGCAGAGCAGATTCAACAACTTGCTCGCGCATTGAGTATAATTTCTTCAAACAATAATGCTGGTAATAACAACACCCATGCTAATGCTGCAGGTCTGTCTCTCTTCTCCAACGCTTCTATTAATTCTGTGTTCACTAAGCCTTGGATTTTGGATAGTGGAGCCACTAATCATATCACATCTGATCACACCATTCTCTCTAAAACAAAGTCTTTAATCATTCCTTTTGTCATTTTACCCACTGGCTCTTCTGCTCCAATCACATCCATTGGGGACATATCATTCAATTCCAATATAACCCTACATGATGTTTTATGTGTTCCTTCAATTCGGCTAAACTTGATGTCTGCTAGCAAACTCACCACATCTCTAAATTGTTGTGTGATTTTATATCCTGACTTTTGTGTATTGCAGGACTTGGCTACGGGGAAGATGATCGGCTCGGGTGAACAATGTGGTGGTCTCTATTACATGTCTCCCTTACAAAGAACTCCAGACTCTCATCAAGTTTCTCAACCCTCAAACTTATGGCATATGCGCCTTGGACACCCATCACCATCTCATCTCAAATTAGTTTCTCCATTACTATCTACAAATAACATTTCTTTTGAGAATAATTGCAATGTTTGCCCCATGGCCAAACAGACTAGACTTCCTTTTCCTTTAAGTTCTATATCAACTCATGCTCCATTTGAATTATTACATTGTGATATATGGGGTCCTCATAAAGTTCCCACACATTCAGGGGCACGTTTTTTTTAACTATTGTTGATGATTTTACAAGATGCTCATGGCTGTTTCTTATGCAATACAAATCAGATTCACAAAACATTTTGAAATCCTTTGTTAATTTTGCTTATACGCAATTTCAAGCAACTGTTAAAGCAGTTAGAGTTGACAATGGTTCTAAATTCATGTCCATGAGAGAATTTTTCCAATCTCGAGGGATAGAACATCAACGAACTTGCATTTACACTCCACAACAAAATGAAGTTGTGGAACGTAAACATCGTCATATTCTTGTTATGGCACGAGCATTACTATTTTAGTCACATCTACGACTTGAATTTTGGGGTGAATGTGTATTGACTGCTGTTTACCTCATAAACCGATTGTCGTCTCCGTTACTATCCAACAAATCACCTTTTGAATTATTATACAACAAACCACCACCACTTAATACTTGAGAGTGTTTGGTTGCTTATGTTATGCTACTGTTGTCCACCCTACACATAAATTTGTTCCCCGTGCAAAAAGAGGTTTATTTGTTGGATATCCTACTGGACAAAAAGGTTATAAAATTTATGATCCTGAGACTAAGACTTTCTTTGTGAGTCGGGATGTCAAATTTTGTGAAACTGATTTTCCTTCCATTCCAATAGCATCTAAAGCTAACATGACTTCATCTCATCCTTCTTTTGAAGCCTTGGATGATTGGTCTGTTCCTACACCATCTCATCATCAACTACAACAAACTCATACACCTTCTACACTTGATCCCAGTCTTCCTACAAAACTACCCACTGAAACATCTTCCGCTGCCTCACCTATAAATGAATCAATTCCATCCACATCAAACACTCCAGACCCTCAAACTTCTCCCATTCCAGAAGTTCGACAATCCCTTCGTGACAAGAACCCCCCGATATGGCATAAAGACTACCACATGTTCGCAAAAGTCAACACATCCTCCTCGGTGCCAACGTCTCAGTCAGGTACTCGGTATCCTTTATCTCATTATCTTTCATATTCACAAATCTCTCCAACACATTGTGCCTTTCTAGCTAACATTATAGCACATAAAGAGCCCAAACGCGCCATTTTGATGTAGCTCAAAAGTAAGTATTTTTGTGTATCGTCTCCACAGGGACTAGCGCGATATTCAAGCCGTTCAACAATCGTTATCGTTCTAAACTTATAGTTCAAATGATTGATTGATTAAAAACTAATCTAAATTGGAATATAGCAATAAAATTGAGACGAGGTCGGGCAATTCACGGCTGGGGTTAGAGTCGTTGACCAAACATTAAATAATGCACTCTTATGATTACCTAAATGGATTCTAGCTTTACTCGATATTATCACATATCGCTCAACAACATCATTCGTTTCCAAATGATGGCGTGATTTATAATGGATCATTTAAATGTCGATTTCACAAACTATTAAACAATCCAATACTCGATTGCATCGTTGTATTGTCGATTTCCCAAACTATTAAACGATACAAAAGCTTTGAGTTCCAATATTCAAAGAGATTATCAAAACCTAAATTCCATGTCTAGAATTAAAATTTTGCTAGATTATTATTCTAACCCAAGATTCAAAAGCATCTTTCAACATCATTTCAAATCAAAGATATAAAATTAAACACAAGAATAAAATCAACATCAAGTAAAATAATGCTAGAATCATATATTTAAGTATAAAAAAGAGTACATATTAACTTGATCAAGTATCTCTAACCCCAAAAGATAGATTTAGCTACTTACTTTCATAATAGCCTTGCAAAAATGGAAGAAAAGATGAAGATTCATGACAAGATTCATGATGTCTCAACAAATCTTGGAAAGAATCCACTTCTAACACTCTTGCTTTGTGTTTCTCTATCTAGAAATGCCTTCTCTCTCTCTAAAAATTGGAAAAATAGCAAAAAGAATGAAGAAGATCCCCCAAAAATGAGAGAAAAGCTATTTATATGGCTGAAGCTGTCAGCGCACGCTTGAGCGTGCGGGAGGACGCTTAAGCGTGCAGCTGGAAAACCTTCTGTTAGCCATTGAGAAGCTGCCACATGTGCCTTATCCACTGCAGATGAAGGACAACGCTTAAGCGTGGAAGGGCTCTGGCTACTGGAACTTGCACGCTTAAGCGTGCGGGAGGTCACTTAAGCGTGCAGTCTTTGGTTCATGAAGATCTTTCTTGATGCTTGCTTGTATTTTCCTGCACAAAAAGGGCTGAGTGAGGTATACAAAGCATAAATGACATTAATGCACATAATTGAAGCTTTTCCATCAATAACTTGTAAAACAAATCACCAAAATGCCTAAACTAACACATGAATTAGATCACTTTTGAGCACTTATCAGTACTCGGTATCCTCTATCTCATTATCTTTCATTAATAGCAGTTTTAGCCCCCTAATTTTCCCAAAGTTGCGATTTTGGCCCTCTATGAAAAAAAACTACAGAACCGCCCCCTAAGTTTTGCACATGTGGCAGTTCAGTTTTGGCCCCCAAGTCCAATTTTAACTCGGTCAACGCTGACGTGGCACCCTAAATGAGGTGCCACGTGTTTTTTTTTTGGCCTTGGGGGCCAAAACTGCTACAGCTGCAAAACTTAGGGGGCGGTTTTGTAGTTTTTTTTCTTAGGAGGCTAAAATCGCAACTTTGGGAAAGTTAAGGGGCTAAAACTGCTATTAACCCTATTCACAAATCTCTCCTACACATTGTGCCTTTCTAGCTAACATTACAACACATAAAGAGCTCAAATCATATGATCAAACTATCCACGATCCACAATGGCAGGCAACAATGAATACATAATTAGAAGCGTTACAACAAAACAACACATGGAGCCTTGTACCTCTTCCTCCTGGTCATAAGCCTATTGGTTGCAAATGGGTGTACAAAATAAAGTATAAATCTGACGGCACCATAAAGCGATATAAGGCGCACCTTGTTGTTAAGGGATACACTCAGGTTGAAGGGATTGACTATCAAGAAACATTTTCCCCAACAGCCAAAGTTACTACTCTTCGTTGCCTTCTTAACGTTGCAGCTGCTCGTAATTGGTTCATACACCAGCTAGATGTGAAAAATGCCTTTTTTCATGGTGATTTGCATGAATTAGTGTACATGGAGCCTCCACCCGGTCTTCGCCGACAGGGGGAAAACGTTGTATGTGGCTCAATAAGTCACTTTATGGACTCAAACAAGCATCAAGAAATTGGTTCTCTACTTTCTCTGAAGCCATTCAAAAGGCTGGTTACCAACAATCAAAGGCTGACTATTCTCTTTTCACCAAACCTCAAGGTACTTCATTCACAGCAGTTCTCATATATGTTGATGACATACTTCTTACAGGGAATGATCTTCAAGAAATGAAACGCCTTAAAAATTTCCTTCTTAAGCGCTTCGTATCAAAGATCTTGGAGATTTGAAATATTTTTTGGGCATTGAGTTCTCTCGATCTAAGAAAGGTATCTTTATGTCCCAAAGAAAGTATGCTCTAGACATCTTGCAAGATTCAGGACAGATAGGTTCTCGCCCCGACAATTTTCCAATGGAGCAAAATTTGAAACTTACTCCCATAGATGGAGTGGTACTAAATGATCCAACCAAATACAGAAGGCTCGTTGTTAGCCAATTTATCTTTGTCACCAGACCAGACATTGTATACTTTGTACAAACATTGAGTCAATTCATGCAAGAACCTAGAAAACCTCATTGGGATGATGTAATGAGTCCTAAGATACATCAAAGGTGCACCTGGACAAGGCATATTATTTTTGACCTCTAAGGACCTTACCTTAAAGGCCTTTTGTGATTCAGATTGGGGAGGTTGTCATGCCACTAGAAGATCCGTTACAGGGTTTTGCATTTTCCTCGGAAATTCTCTAATCTCATGGAAATCTAAGAAACAAGTTATAGTCTTTAGATCATCAGCAAAATCTGAATATCGAGCTATGGCTAATACATGTTTGGAGCTGACTTGGCTACGGTTCATATTACAAGATTTGAAAGTCCCACTGGTTGCTCCAACACCATTATTCTGTGACAACCAAGCAGCTTTACACATTGCAGCAAATCCTGTATTTCATGAGCGTACCAAGTATATTGAAATAGATTGTCATATAGTACGGGAAAAACTGCAAGCTGGTTTGATTAGCCCTTCTTATGTGCCAACACGATTCCAGTTAGCAGATGTGTTCACTAAAGCTTTAGGAAAGGATCAATTCGTGACATTGCGCAACAAGTTGGGACTTCACGACATTCACTCACCAACTTGAGGGGGAGTGTTAGGAAATATCTTCTGCATAGTTGACTCTATTTAATGTGTATATATTTACCTTCACTAATAGTTAACTCTAGTTATTTTCCTTTCAATGCACAGTAAATTAAATCCCACTGATTGAGGATCATGGTTGTCATGCCTTAGGATTAACTTAACATACTTCTGTAAATATATTTTATATATGGCCTAGAGGTGCATACAGTACAAGAAATATATACAGAATTCTATTCCATATTGTTCTTCTCATATTTCATATTCTATATTCAATTTTCATATTGCTGTCTTAAGATGGTTGGACTAGATGGTACTCCTCTCATTCCCATGGCCTTCAATTCTTTTAAAGAGAGAGTACAATGAAAGAAATAAAATTTATCGATTATATTTGATGAGGGAACCATGATAAGATTTCGTGAGATGATATAATCTAATGGTAAAAAAAAATGGTCAATTGACCTCATCATTTAATTATTAATTTATCAAGCGCAATTAATCGATTAAATCACTTTTCACTCGTGCAAAATAGGTATAAAAAAACGCCACTATTAAACTAGTTATATTAAAAAACTGATGTAGAATGTCTTTATGGTAACGTTTTTGAAATGAAGTTGAAAATGTAATACATACCAAATTATTCTTACATTTGAAGCCATTTATTTAGACATACGACTTAAAAAGGGGTCTAAGCTAGGGACTATTTATAACCGGCTCACAACCAAGTTTTATAAATACTTTCTAGGTTAAATAACTTTTTCGTCCCTATAAATATTGTGAATTTTGATTTTAGTCTCTAAAAAATTAAACTGAATGTTTTCATCCTCACAAAAAAATTTATTTTGTTTTTGGTCCCTAATGAATATAATTTTGACATGTTTTTGAATTTTTTGAACACAATAAGAATATACAAAGGTTGAACATAATAAACGAACATAATATAGATACAATTTGAACATAAAAGAGTTATAATCTTGATATTTACATTAACATAAATTGGGCTTTAAGGACAAAAAACAAAATAAACTTTTTTATGAGGATGAAAACATTCAGTTTAATTTTTTAGGGACGAAAATCAAAATTCGCTATATTTATAGGGACGAAAAACTTATTTAACCCTACTTTCTATCGTAATTTCCACTGTTCCACGTCATTCAACTTTGGTGTCATATCTTCCTAAAAGAAAACTTTGGTCAGGTCTTAAGATGCTATTACCTATGATGGCCTATATATTGTTAATTTTTTTTTTGAGATATTTTCATGACAACTATAATAATCAAATAATGTAAAAAGGAATAAATATAGTAAGTACCAAAAATAAAAAATAACCTGAATCGACCTCCCTCCTGTATATAGCATTTTTTATATATGTTCTCAAATAATGTAAAACAGTCATTGCCATCAGTTTTGATGATTGACAAGCTTCAGTGTTGTCTTATTTCCTCAATTCATTGGATACCATTTTTCCCTAATTAGTAACTTGTCCCACCTCACGTTAATGTTGTATCGTGAACTAGAAGCTGTGTTTCATAACAAATATTTTATGTTCTGTCACCCAATCACATGTCAAATAATTTTCCTTTGAACACTGCATTAGTACAACTTTATTTGTTTACAAGCACACATGGATTCAAGATTTTGCACAAAGCCAATAATCTAAGCCACTATGCATCACATCACGATTAACCTATTGCATCTAACAATTAAATAATATCATAGCAAAGAGATTCATTCACATTGAACTTACAAGTTAACATCACGAGTCCGTGACTCCTAAGAACGATCTCTAACAATTAAATGATCATTGGAAGTGTGGAACAATAATATAATATACAATTTACAAACGTTTTTGACATTGAACAAGTGACAACGATTTCCTTTGTTTTTACTTAGGAGCATCTAAAGAGTTGTCTCTAGCAGCAGCAGATTCATCCAATTTCTTTCTCAAACTCGACAGAATCCAATAAAACAATCCTGCAGAAAAGAAGCTAACAAACCAAGCATTATTATAGACGACAACAAAAGTTTCTGAAACTGATTTTAATGTTCCAACTTTATGTAAAAAACCAGGAATCACAGGTAAGATTCCAACAACAAGAGCCACAATTGCCGCCACATTAAATCCCTTAGTGTAATAGTAAGCACCATAAGGATTTCTTGAATACAAATCTCCAATGCTTAAATTAGTTTTCTTCACAAGATAATAATCCACTAGAATAATTCCTCCAATAGGACCCATCAAAGCAGAATAACCAACTAGCCAAGTATATACAAAGCTCTCACTTGATTTAAGAAGCTTCCAAGGTTGAAATGCAATTCCAAGCAATGCTGTTAGTATAGCTCCTCTTCTGAAATTGAACCACATTGGACTAAGATTTACAAGAGCATTTGCAGGTGCTACAACATTGGCAGCAATATTGGTTGTAATTGTAGCTAGGCTTATACCAAGAATTGCTAAGATTGTAGTTACAAATCCACCAATTTTACCAAGTAATTGAATTGGGTTGGAAATAACATGACCAAATATAATTTTTGTTGATGATGTTACTACTATACCAACAAATGTGAATGCTCCCATAAAAATAGGAAGACCAGCTTGACCAATAATTTGATCATTTTGGCTCTTAGCATATCTTGTAAAATCAGGTATGTTAAGAGCTAGAGCAGCCCAAAAACTTATATTAGCAGTTAGAGAAGGGAAGAATAAAGACCAAAATTCTGAATTTGAGAGTTTAGAAGATAAAGAGAGCATGTGACCAAATCCACCAGCTTTAACATAAGACCAAATCAAGACTAAGGAAGTTAGTAGAATGAGTATTGGAGCTGAGTACTTCTCAAGCTCTCTAATCCCTTCAATTCCTTTCCATACAATTGATAATTGAACCACCATGAAGGCTAAGAAGCAAAAAAATTCTAGTGGGGAAGTGCCAAGCCAAGGTAGAGATTTTGACAATGTACTTTGTTTTATTGAATTCGGTAAAAGAAGGAAAATTGTCTCTCCACCAATCCATGTTTCAATTCCATACCAACCACAACCAACTAAGGTTCTTAAAAGTGTGGGAATATGGGCACCATGAATGCCAAAAGATGATCTGGCAAGAACCGGAAATGATATGCCATAACGCGTACCTGCAGTAACGGGTCCAGAGATTTTAAGTTGATAAGACAATACTCATATAATTTCAAGTGGAATACCAAATATATAATGAACCATATATGTTTGGCAGAAGATTATTTACACGTATCAAGAAAATCAATTAATTTAATGTTTTTAGCAGAATTATTTGTTTTTTTCCTATGATATCCTTCAATGTTTATCATCTAATCACTTACTTAACTTTGTGTAATAGTAGTTAAGGTCATTTTAAACAAAATAATAGTTAATGTCCCTTAGAACTTGCAAATGACATAATTAGGAATCTATATATTGAGAAAGATCAAAATCAGTGGGAGAAAATGCTTCTAAATTCTAATGTATAACATGTTTATCCATCCCTTTATACCTGGATGACCAGTGAGGATCAGGGGAACAAAAAGGATCATGTTGGCTGCAACAACAGTAGCTATGCCTTGCCACCAAGCCATCCCAAGATCAACAAGGCTACCAGCAAGGTAATAAGAAGGGACTCCCACAACAAGTCCTACCCAAAGGCTAGCCATTTCCAACCCAGAAAAAGTCCTTTGGCTAGGTGTAGTTGGCTTAAGATCATCATTGGTAAGTGTGGGATCAGGCTCTATTTCAAAATTATGTGAAGAAAAAGGGACTTTAGAATTGGAGTATCTCAATGAAACATTATTATTCAAGGAATGGTTTTGTGCATGGAAGGCCTTGTTTAGTTTTGTTGATGATGAAAGAAGGGTAAGAGAGTTAGAGAGCTTTGGATATTTTGAATTTGAGGTGAGAAAAAGATTTGGATGAGAAGAAGAGACACTGAGGTTGAGACATTTGAATACCATGTTGATTGTAGAAACTAATGTCTAATTGGAGGTAATAGATTCTTGATGATGGCTATTAGTATTAGGTGTGTATTATCATTATTCATTATTCACATCTCATGTGAATGAAAGGGTGCATCTATGATCAGTTTAATTTCCTCTGACTTTTGGTTTGGTTACTTCCTATCATGTGCAACGTTGACACCCTTTATTTTATTCATTGTTTAAATAATAAAATATCATTTTAAGAACATGATTGAATGAACTGCATAGCTGGGATACCATAAATTTTTAAGAAAAAAACATTTGAATCATAGAAATCAACTGCGTAGCTGGGATACCTTAATTTTTTTTTTTTAAATAATCAATGTATTATGTCAACTTGAAAGTAATGTTTCACTTTTTTTAACAGAAGTATGTTACACTTAAAATATTGATTTGATTGTACTCAAACTTTTGGATATGTTTTCAAGCCAATAAACAACAAAAGGTCAAGTATGTTTCTTAAGTTAATGCATGCACTGAACATAGGAAAACATAACAGAAAAGGTCTCACATTTAGAATTTGAAATTTCTCATCAGGAGATCATTTCAGTACCTCTAACTTGGAAATTTGATGAATTATTGTAGTAGGGGAGATATAAACAATACCAACTATGTTTCTTTTGTGAAATTATCTATTATGAATTAATCTTGCAATTTGAACTGAGAATAACACATTCAGTCAATGGACTAACGTGTTGGTGTCTGCAAAATTCAGGAACTATTTTGTACTGGTATATAACAAACTCTTAGGGAACACAAAAGTGTATCTAACAACACTTAAAATTGCAACACTTTTTGTACTAGAATATAATGCAGATTAACATCAATTAGTGTTGTCAAAATTGTTGCCATGGCGTCCCGGCCTGGCACATTCTCTGCCAGCCGCCATAGGCCACAACACCATACTTATATGGCGGAGTTTTACCATAATCTACCATTTGCCATTGATAAAATTGACATCAATTTTCAATCATAAGCAATGATTGTTAAGAGTCCCACATCGGATAGGACAAATAGGACATGGCCTGACAAACAATGTGTTTATAAGTGAGGGCAATCCTCACCTCACAAGCCGGTTTTGTGGGGTTGTGTTAGGTCCAACCACAATTTCTAATAATGACGATTCTTTTTTTCTTTACATTTAAAATCTTTTATGTCTAGGTCCAATCACTAAAATAGTATTCCCTTAGTCCATAGCACAAAGAAAACCAAGGTTTGTTTATAGAGTCGTAGATAAATATGTTAAATTGAAGACCACTTGGCAAAATAAACAATTTTTGTTTTTTTTTTAAGCATGATGAATGGATACATCATTGTGAATTTTGACATCTCAATTAGGTTATCACCTCAAAAACTCTCAAATGAGTTGACTCATTCGTCTAATATTCTATCCTATCTATAACAAAGGAAAATAAAAAAAACAAATGGAGGACCAAACCTTACCCAAAAAGGAAGAAAAAAACCAAGAAAATTGATAGCTTAGAAGGCCAAATTTATTTCTAAAAAGGAATTTCCTAATAGAATTAGGACTATGGTCCACCATTCATATCTTGAATTGAATGTCTATAATTTGCAACCCGATCGACACATTCATTCCATTCCTTAAAGATGTGAAGTTAGGATCCTCTCTAGTTTTTCTCTCCATTTATTCTCTCTCTATTGCTATAGTTTTAAATGTTTTGGGGTAGGGCTGGAAATGAGTCGAGTCGAGTCGAACTCGTCTGAGCTCGACTCGGCTCGGTAAGAATTGGTTCAGCTCAAAACTCAACTTGAGTTCGAATAGAACTTTTTTTAAGCTCAAATTCGCAAAAAGCTCGATTTGGCTCATTAGGTTCAACTAGTTCAAACCTCAATAATTTTATCCAATTTTTTAAAAAAAGAAATTACTTCAAACTCATAATCCACTGCCAAGACCAAAATTTTGAGCAAAACTATGGCCCAATACGTAAGAAAAATCAATTTAAACTCATAAACTCGTAGAGGACAACACATAAATTCACCATAGTGAAATTGGGTCCTCACTACTATCTTGAACAGTGCCGGATATGCATTGTTTATTTATAGGCAAAGCTTGCCTTCTATTGTTTGGCCACTTCCGATGGGGGACTAATGAAAACAATGGAATACTACTTTCTTACTAACAAGCTGCTATGTTATTGGATGTGACACTATTTTTTTATTTTTCTTTTCTTCTCACAAGCCAAGGATATTTAGCCTCCACTTAATCTCTAGATAGCATCACGATTGAAAGGTGAAAACAATTGAAAACTGAACATAAAATTCTTAACATGCTATGAAAATAACCAAAACAAGTATGAATGGAAGCAACCATGACAATTGGATATCAGCTGCAAATTTGTGGCATATTAAACAACAAATGGGGGAAGTAATATAAAATTGGATTGCATTTTTCTTATGAATGTAATGGTAGAGAGTAAAGAAGACTTTTTAATAATGAACTTGCCTTGTTTCTCGATTTTATATTTTACCAGTTCTTAAAATTTACTATTGATACAAAGTAAAATTAGGAGAGTGTCAATATATATATATATATCGTGTTGGTTCATGAACCAAACGAGTCGAGTCAAACATAGTTTAAGTTCAACTCGTTTATTTACCGAACTTAATTTTGAGCTAAAGTTCGGGTCATTTGGTTCATGAACCAAGTTCAACGAATTAATTATCGAATCGAGTCTCGAACTATTTTCGAGTTGGTTCGGTTCATTGTCAGCCCTATTTTGATGTATAAAGAGATTTGGACTCATTTAATGTCACATTTTTGCATTTATGTTTTCAAAACTATAGTAATGGAGAAAAAGAGATGATAGAAAATGAAGATTATCTTAACTCAAAGATGTGGCTGCATTTGAATTCGATGGTTTTGATGAATTGATGGAAAGTAGTTAAGATATCCATAATCATTGCAATAGATATCCATAATCATTGAAAAATCGGTATTCTGCCCAAAAAATCCACTTGTAGGGGACCCATTAAAAGACGAAGCAAACTCCATGAAGAAAGAAGTTAAGAGAGAAAAATACAATATCTCCGAATTGAAGATCATGGTGATATCTCTGAAGTTAAGAGAAAAGAATACAATATTCTTTGATACCTTATTTCATTTCATTAGCATAATCTTAGAGTTCAAAGTCGTGGTGACTACTGCTGCGTAATTAGAAAAACTATTAAAAAAAATCAAATTATTGTATGACAACACAATAAGTAAATGAAAGCTAATTGAATGATCCAAGAGAGCATTTCTAATTGAATGATCCAAGAGAGCATTTGTATACTCTCTTGGGTCTTGTACTCTTGTAATATATGAAATCATTCTAACACACACAATCACCTTCTACACACCTTGGTGGAAAATGAAATCCGCACATATTGCGTGGACAATGAGCATCGATGACACAATGAGAATGACTCACTACAATGAAGAAAGAGAAGAAAAAATATTACTAAAATATGATAAAATATTGAGTATGAAGTAACATAAAAAAATAAAAACGATAGAAATGGTTTTACCTTTAACGATCATTGTAACAAAAAATGTAAAAAGAAAAATAATCATAGCATGAACATTTGCTATTGGTGGAGTCATGTTTGTTCCCGTATTTGTTGTGAGTAGCTTTTAGCAGTATCTTATATTGTGATATCTAGGCTTCGAATCATTTTAATTGGTCTCGTACCATTTTATTATTTTGGCTTTAGAATAGGTGATTTTGCAAATTTCTTTTTGTATTGTGGTTGGTTGTGTCGATTAAGACATTGTTTATCTTGCTTGGGTTAGCACCCCTTGAGTCTAACTTTTATTTAATTAAATTTTCCGTTTAATTTTTTTATTTTTATTTTAGTCATATTTTTCATCCTTTGTATATTTGAAATAGAATAATATTTTAAAATTTATAAAGTTTGCGATCTCTTTTTTTTTGTTGTGGTGGTCGGGGTTTTAAACCCCAGACCTTACATATATTATAGGATTAAATATGTTTTTGGTCGCTATAAAATTGGGTACTTCAAAGTTTAGTCCTTACATAATTTTAATTCATTTTTTAATCCCTACAAAAAAAATTTAATTAGGTTCATTTACTAAAATTTAGAATTTTTTAACATGAAATGAATTAAATATGAATTTTTTAAACGACAAAAGTTAAAGATAAAAGTAACAAAAATATGGAAGTAAAAATCAAATTTTACGATAATTTTTTGCGGAGGAACTTTTAGTAATGTTCTTAACACGTCTGCAAAAGAATGTTCGAAAACTTAAAAGTTTAAGCATAATTAAACAAATTTGAATTGAGTATGTACTAATACTGAATGCAATTTTTTTTATAGGGACTAAAAATACCATTAAAATTAAGTAAGGAATAACTTAAAAGGCCCAAATTTTATAGGGACCACAAACATATTTAACCATATATTATATATTGTCCCTATCAACTGATCTAAGGTAACGAGGACAAAGTTTGTGATCTCTTTAAATCAAGTAAATAGATTTTAGCGCTTATAGAGTGGTAAATAAAACTTCCAAAATTTTTAATAATTACTAAATCTCTCTTAATTACATCAATGTGTTACTTTTTATCCCTTTACCGCACTTAATAAGGAGGTCACCATACCAAAGAATTCCTTCTACTTTTTTGTTTACCAATTTTTTATTACTTTGTAACCTTTCATGATAGAAAAGGAAAACGGTGTGGTGGGTGAAGTTTGAACCATAAACAACTCTTTTAAGAGGTGAATTTCTAACCATTGAATTATTTAACAAAAAAAAAAACGATAAAACAAGAATAATAATGTTAATAATTACTAAATGACTCTTAAGTACGATAAAACAAGAATAATAATGTTAATAATTCCTAAATATCTTGTATTTGTCCACTTAATAAAAATGTCACGCAAAAAATTTACCAATCATAAGAATTCTCTTTTCTTTTCTTTTTTTACCAAATTTTCATTATTTTATAACTTTTCATGAAAGACAATGGAAAATCTCAAAACAAGAACAATATTGTTAGACAATGCAACACTCCAATTTTCATAGAGTCTTGCTTGTGATTGATGTGTATTGTGTTTATGATGATTTTGAATTATAGGATTAAGTGTAGGATATATTCGATGAGCTTAGAACCTCTTTAGAATGAGATAGCATTTTTGTCACAAATTTTGATTATCCAACAGTGTGAGGGTATCAACCTGGAACGCATTTGAAAATTCGTGAAAGAACTTATTAAGAAGAGATTGGATTGTAAGGATAAATTATTGAGTTGAGATTAACTAGGAGAAGTGGATTTGAAATCCATTATCTTCGGTAGTCATAGCCATTGAATCGATCGTTTCTCTTAAAAGGGAAAAGGTTAGAATAATTCCTCTTTTTTACCGTTACTGTAACTTGTAATTGAAACGGAAACCAAGAGAGATTGCAACTTAGAGAGTTGGCAATGGCGAGGAGAGTTGGTGGAGACGGTGACAATGGAGTAATTACATTTAAGAGGAAAAACGTGATTTCTTTCTCTTATTTTTTATTCTTACAAAAAATAATATGTGTTCTTTCGAAGCATATCTTGGAAACGCATAGAGATGCCGCCACGGCTCTGCCTCTCCCAGGATGGAGAGCTACTAATGACTTAACTTAGTAAGAAATTCCTACGACCATCAGGTTGCCAATAAGTTGGGCAAAGCTATAGCTCTCTACATCATTCTATCAATGTACGAAGTTACAACTTCCATAACTCAGAGTTGTAACTTTCTATATCTTACAAAACTCTATTTTTATCAAGCTAATTCATTAATCACACTTTTTCACTTGAATCTCTAAATCTATTTTATATTTGTTGTTTGTCATTTTGGATCTTAAATAATTAAACTTAGTATTTGGAAATATTATACTTGCACGAAATATGCTTTGAAAATATCAACTATTTTCTTAGCATGATAACATCAATAGTTGCTCGGTGCCTAGTATTTTTTTTTTACATTTTATTTTATTGTTTTCAGTTTTATCCACCGTTCATTTGATATGATGGTTGAAAATGGGAATTTTTTTTCTCTACCCTTAAAATAATCAAAAATTATTTTTCTACCCTATTATTTTTTAGATTCTCTCCCATCCCACAACCTCCTCTTTCTTTTGCTGGACTTATCATATTCCACAACCTGCTCTTGTGGGATGGGATACTATTTTTTTGGACTTATTGTATCCCACAACCCTCTTTTGTGGGATACTTTTTTTTTTACTTTTTAATTTTTTTTGTGGGATACTTTTTTTTTTACTTTTTAATTTTTTTTAAATGTACCACGACCCCTTGTGGGAACCCACTTGCGTTGGTCTAGTGGTATTGGCTTGGAACTTGGGAGTGTGCTCCTCCTCAAGGTCTCAGGTTCGATTCTCTCTGGTGCCAATTTGAGGGGGTTAGTTTAGCTTCTTCA
>Ga0228711_1006944_pt1 | contig 16618 bp, 17 predicted proteins | sample MedpolnodulmetaG_2_FD_177996 | JGI IMG/M metagenome (GOLD analysis project Ga0228711, IMG submission 177996) | Root nodule microbial communities from Medicago polymorpha collected in Santa Monica, California, United States - brown nodules | ecosystem: Host-associated > Plants > Roots > Nodule...
TGCGAATGTTTTCCAGATTGGCCTGACAGAAAATCGGGGGCCGAATTGCAGCATTCGGGGCCCGATTTTTGCCGAACCAAACTGGAAAAACAGCTCAGAAAATCGGTGGCCGAGTTTGGCAGTTCGGGGGCCGATTTTGGGCTTCCCAGCAGTTCAAAAATCAGTTTAACAACGCATTTTTCACTTAAGAATCACTCTTAAATCCCAAATTGATATGAAACTCAACCTATGATCATTCTACAACCTGAACATCATTTATCTATGAATCCTACGAACTTTCTACGCTCTTAACAACCAATTCTACGGGTTCTATCATCAAATCCAGTTTTAAACCCTAATTCTCAAATTTCACATGAACAACAACTAAACTACATGCTAAATTCAATTTCAGAATTATACCACTTAAGATTAGAGAACATTAGTCCCACCCTTACCTTAAATTGATGATTGCAAGACTCTACATGTTCTCTCTTTTCTTGGTTCTCCTCTTCTCTAGGTTCTCCTCTAATTTGTGTCTGGCTCTTACCTTTTATATCTCACACCCTCAACATATTTTCTAACTGAATCCACGTATTTTCTAACTAAATCAACGTATTTTCTAACTACATCCACACATATTTTCTTAACTAAATCCACACCAGCCCCTCAAATATATTTATTCTAATTTTCCAACATATTCTACTAAATAATAATATAAAGCCACATAATAAAATATTAAAACATCGCAACACGTCATAAATCAACATAAATCATATAAGTCATATAAAAGACTCTACATTCAACCAAAAATAATTAAATAATAAATTGGGGCGTTACAATAGAAAGGCAGCAGAAGAAGCATCCTTTACTCCCGTTCTGACGAGAAAGCAGAAGCAAAATCTTAAGACACAACTCCTTGATGGGAAGCAGCCAGATGTTGAGATTATGAATGATAACACTATACAGCCAGTTCGGGTTACCCCTGCTCAGCACCGTGAGGTTTATATATCCAAAAATGTCCAGAGCGACTTGGATTTATGGGCTAGAATTTGTGAATATGACCAACGGATCGCGGAGGAAGGATTCACTCAAGTTCTTTCCAAGAAGCAACAGCAAGCAAAGAAAAAACAAGTGTTAGGAATATCGTCGTATAACACCCGTACAAGGGGTGGCCCTTCACCATCTGCCCAATGAATTTGATTTATTGGAATGTTTGAGATGGCATAGTCCTGATAGCTTAGCGAATTTGGGTAATCTGTTCAGGGTTTAGTTTGGTTAGACTCGTTTCCGGCGGAGTTGCATTTGGATTTCTCTCGTGACAGAGTTGGCTTGCCTAACTACAGGTTTCCTTAGTTTGTTGTAGTCTGTTTCCGCTTTATTTGTTTTATGTTTGTTTTTCTTTTGAGGGTTTTGGCCTAGTCCCCCCTTTTCTTGTATATATTTTTCCATTTTTTTAATAAAATGTTAGAGTTTGGCGGCATAGGACGGAGGTTTCCCGGGGTGCCAACCTGGTTGGGATGTCGGTGTTTCCTCCTGATGTCTGTCCTTACTCCTTGCTTAGCAAAAAATATATATATATAATGACGGTTTATATTGAAAGGAAAATGAGTACAAGTATCAGCTATTCAACCCAATTTCTCATGTGAAACTTTCTATAAAAAAAAAAAGTTCTTTGTTAAAGAATTATAGCACAAAAAATGTTACACTATAAAATCATTTAAAAAAAACTATATAAAGCTTTTTTTAAAATGATTTTTTTTAATAAAAAAACAATATTTTTATGACCCATCTGATAATTGTTTTTTGCCTCCGCCAGTGACACCCTAGTCAATCAAAATTTATTTGACTCGACCTGTACATTTAAATAAACAAATAGTAGATAAATTATTCTCATCAAAATATCAATATAACATAAATTGTTCTTGAAACTAATTTGGTTCATAGAGATCATGTAATTCAATTTGTTATAAAATTGATTTATAGAAAGGGAATGCTAATGAGCAGATGTAGAATTAGAAAGAAAAAAAAATAAGGTGGACCACCAAAATTAACTATAGCATATATACACAATTTATGTTTTAACAAACATTGAGCACAAAATTGACACTAAAAAATTTAAATTACATGCCTTAAATATTCAAAATAATTATCTATGTATTTCGAGTAGCTCGAGAGTGTGATAGTAGATCATACTAAAATAGAGATAATGGTAGGCCAAAAAGTAATTTTATTTAAAAGTAAAAAATATATTTTAGTAATTTTCTCTATAAAAAGTTTAATTTTCTTTTTTCTCTCTAAAAAAAACAAAAGATTTTAGTCATTTTTTGGTGCGGTGGATCGTGGCTCACCCGAGCCCTAATTTGGCTCTGCCACTATTAATGAGTGTCACTCTTTAAGAATTTAAAATAGTAAGGTTTTATGAAAATATGCGTCTTCAATTTATTGAAAATTGAAATGTTTAAGTTTTTACATAAATACATTAATTTTTTCTTTTTAAATTTTTAGAGTGTTTGAAAGACGCCCATGAGTCGTTTTGCAAGACTCGTAGTCAAAACGTAATGATACAAACAGCATTCTCCAATTTGAGAATTAAGCATGTGTTATTACTGTTCTTAATAATGTCATACTGTTAAATCCAATGGGATTCCCACTACATTTTAACCTGAGCTCAATATGACGACCACACTAGTTTCTACACGACCAGCAGTGGTTTAGAACCACTGCAAAAGATTACATTGTTTTGTCTATTGCAAACTTTGGGTGCCGTCTCTTTGAGCCTCTCCATCAAAACCACCGCAGGATTGGTTTCGCCACAGTTCGAACCACTAACGGAGTCTATAATTCTTTTTTTGGTCTAGTAGTCTAGTAGCTGGAGCTCACACAATTAAATGTGGAGAAGTGGGGTGTTCGTGGTTCGAACTCCGACCCATGCATAAATTATACAATGTCCCTACCAACTAAGCTAAGTTCACGGGACGAGTCTCTAATTCTAACTGCGACAATTTCATGTTTTCGTTTTTATAGTTTCAAAACAGTAAATCTTTCTATCTCAAATTGAATGTCGATTTAGATTGTGAGCGATTCTTAAAATATTGATTTGTTAAATTGATATAAATGATAAAATTAGTATAATTTCCTAAATTACACATTATTCATTGCAATTAATATAATTGTTTAATGGTAAAAAAATAATAAATATTGCATTGGTATTTCAAACGTGAAAATTATTGAGATAGGAAAAAATGCAAATGTGACACAGAGCGACTAAAGTACAAATTAGTATTTACATAAATCATATCAAAGTAATTAAATTAATTATTATATGCAAATTAAGTTTTAAAATCAATATTTTTTACAATTTCAAAAATGTTTTCAGTCTTATATTTTGACTTTTATATGGTATTCATGACCTTATTATATTTTTATTCTATACAAAATTAACACCGAAGGATGCAAATTCATTGGTTAAAGTTTAGTCATGCAACCTAAAAATTAGAGTTGAAATTAAGGATGCAAATGGATATATATGGATATAGATAGTGCGGAATCCATGTCTACTCTGTTGGATAAATATGAAATTTGTACTCTATTTATATCTATGTGAATATCCGTTTAGCGTGTAATCAACGGATTTTGAGATATATGTGGGTTTATACAAATATCAGTGAATAACATATATAAAGAAATTAAAATTTTGTTAATTTTTTTTAGCTGAAATTTAAAAACAAGAGTTTATCACATGCATTTTCTTTTCTTTTTAGCAAAACAAAATATCCATATATTACAATAACAATAAAGATCACTGTACTCGTGAGCTTAGCTCAGTTGGTATGGACAATGCATAAAATATGCAAGGTCTGGGGTTCGAACCCCGGTCACCACCAAAAAAACAACAAAGATCACTTCCTTAACAAAAACATAAATAAAGCTCCTTACATTTAATAACAATAAAGTTTTTTAATTTAACAAAAGCATAAATAAAGCTCATCATTTTCAAAAAAAACAAAGTTTCTTGCTTCAACAATCCCGACCACTTTCACTTTCTTTTCAAGGAGCGTAATACAAATTTGAACAGTCGTGTAATAATTAATAACCCTCACAGTAAAAAGACTTTTTTGCTTAGGAAGTTGAAAGGTACTAAAGTTATTTACGTAATTTACTCGGATTAATAGCAGGTAGGAATATTCGCGGGTGCAGATACCATTAAATATGCATTTGTATCCATTAATTAGCGAGTAGTTAAAATATCTGTTTATTTTATCCATGAATATTCATTAAGGTATTTGTTCAGTGTCCGTGGTGAATTTTATCCACGAATATTCACGGGTGCAAATTATTTTGCCATCTCTAGTTCAAATCTCCTTAGAAGTTGTAAAATAACACTTTAATTAATAAAAACAAATCTTTCTAAACTTAATCCTTCACATATCTAAAATCTATACAATATAGGTTGGTCAAGAGTTCTTCCACCAAAGAATCAAACTTGGTTTCTCTCAAAATAATTTGTCTTTTAATGAAACTCGTTAACCATTTGAATTCAATCGCTTGATTATCACTTCTCCCTTTTAATTTTAATCAGCCTTTCATCATGATACATCAAAAGACTATTGTATTGTGTCACAACTAACGATATATGCTATGTTTTTTAATTTACTAAATACTCAATAACGAGGGTAAACTCAACTCATAACACAACTAAGGTCATCGATTCTATAGTGACTATTGTATTGTGCTCTAGCCTTACGTATAAAGACACTTCACGAATAGCATGAATAGGAGAACCTATTCAAAAATGTGATAGAATGTTCAATGGACATTATCCAAGCAATTATTATAGAGAACACATGTTTAAAATGTGATAGAATCAATGTACATTAATCGAAGAATTTTTGTTTCCATCAAACATCAAGTAGATTGCACAGATGGCAACAACTTGTGGGATGGTCTTTTTCCTAAAACTAGGTTTGGCAATGCATATAAGGAAAATTGATGTGTATGTTTATGGAAACTTAATAGCCAAGACCATAACTTATCATAATTTGAGCACATGAAAAATAGTTCCACTTTGCCCGACAAGCCCTTTTCCTGTACAAACTCCCTTCAGTGGGGGCATTATCTTAAGAGTGGTAAGGCTTGGTGTTGGTGGTAGACCCTGCATTTCAAGCATGGGCTTCAATCACAACATGTGTAATGGTTTTGAAAGAATTTTAAATCCACAATAGTTTTGGATTTTTTTTTACCAAAGTGGTATACATTTACAAATTAATTATGCTAAAGAGTTACATTGCAAGTGATATGACCCAAACAAATATTTGTAGATTTGTTTAAGCCTAGATTTTCCTTGTATTGGAACCTGAATTCAGTGGGTATAAAGGGTGAAAATGATGAGTTGTTACCTTCTGTTATGCGATGTTTTGTTGAATTTTTGAATTCCTTTTATATTATGGATTATAGTGACATTGGTAAGTCAGCTGATTATTGTCAATCATATAGTGTCTTTAGCATTATTTAGGGGCGTTTGTTTTAAGTCATATTTAGAAATTCCTAGGAATATGATAGCATAGGGCATGCTAACCAACTATGAATATCTAATACATAAACGGCATTCGCCACCTTCATCCACCCATGGAAAGAAATTTTAACTTTTCCGAACGACTGGTGAATTGTATTTACCGAATTTTTAAACAATCTATTATTACGTTCAGTCCACAAAACTCAAACACACAAAAACCACATGAGTTGCATAAATGATCTTCTAGCTGCTGACTCGCCTGACAAATAAGTAAGCTGGAGAAAATGATCAGCATTGTCATACGGATCAACCCCACAGACCCCAATCCAATCATGGACTAAATGCCATGAATCTCTAAAAATAGTACAAGAGAAGAATAAATGATGAGCCGTTTCCACTTCTCCGCACCCGGTCACACACATTTGTGCCTCCCGAGAGAGGATCCCACGAGCCACAAGATTCGCCTTCGTTGGCAACCTGCCGCGGAGAAGTCTCCAAGAAAGAATAAACACCTTTTCTATAACATGTATGTGCCAAATCAAATCCGAAACTGCATCCACATCATGACTATCATCTGCTGTGAGCATATGGTAAGCACTACGGACGGGATAAACACCGCTAGTCTCAAGCATCCACCTCCACTGATCAAAGGTATGAAACTGCAAAGTAACATCAGACATCATCAACATACACCCTCCTAATAACTCCTCCTCCCACTCGGACAACCTCTGCCTCCACTGCCACACCGCTCCCCCCTCCTCTCAACCTAACACAAACATATCCCGCACCGAACACAACTTAATGACACATAACTCATACAATCGTCTAAACTGCACCATCAATGGAACACCACCCAACCACAAACCAGTCCAAAAAATTTATCCCTCCCGTTCCCCATTTTTTTTGAAATACACTCTTTGAACCGTCCTTCGTCCACTCCTCCACCTCCATCACGCACCGGGCCACCTCCCTCCACGAATAAGACCGCGGGCCCCTCCCTCAGAAGCCCACCTTGCTCACAATAACGAGCTACCAGCACACGATATCACAAACCATCTCTATCTACTAACATCATCCAACACCATTTACCTAATAGAGCTACATTAAACTCCCTCCTCATTACAAACACAAAGAGAATTCCGACTAATCCAAGATGTTTTCCTATGTTCCTCACTCCCCCCTACCCTAATTTGTTTTTTTTATTAAATATAGATTCAATAGAAGAGATTATACTTGAGGGAGCTTTAAAGAAGGAAAGAGCATACACAGGTAGAGAAGAGAAGACATACTTATTGAGGATCAAATGACCACTAAAAGAAAGAAATTTACTCATCAACAGGAAGGCCCAAATACACAAAAGGCACCTTCCTCACTCTACAATCATAGCAGATGTCGTCGCCATCAACCAAGACTCACTAATATTAATACCAGTCAACTTAATACCAGTCAACATGCTTTTATGAAAATTCACCTTTAGACCAGAAACACTATCAAATAACAACAAGGCAGCCCGCAAAGGAAGCACGTTTGCCTAACTCTTCTCCCCTACCAACAAAGTATCATCAGCAAACTGGAAATGGGAAATAGATAAATAATCATGCGTTCCAAACCTATACCCAGTGAAAATATGAGAATCAACCACCGCCTTCATCATAATAATGAGCCCCTCCGCCGCCAAAAGAAAAAGAAACGCAGATAAAGGGTCTCCTCAACGCAACCCCGTCTTCACGGGAAACTCTGTCATCGAGCTGCCATTAACTAGAACGAAGGCAAAAGTCGTACCAACACATTCCTTAATCCACTTCCTCCAAAGGATTGGAAAGGCCATATGAGACATGACTACATCTAAATAGTTCTAATCTACTGAATCATATGCTTTTTCAAAATCCACTTTAAATAACAACAACTCTTTGTTCAACTTCCGAGCATCATCAACCGCCTCATTTACAATAAGAAGACCATCAAGAATTTGTCTATCTTTCACAAAAGTCGTCGGTGCCTCTGAAACCACTTTACCAATAAGAAGCCTCAACCTGAAGGTGAGAAAAACACAAGAATGGGGGTTTAATTGTGTTAGCTTTTTCTTCTTTTTAAAACTAAGTAAAATTTTCAAAGTTTGGAACAGAGTTCAGAGTCTTATGCAGCGGATAAAGTAAGGGGGGAGAGAGAGAGAGAGAGAGAGAGAGAGAGAGAGAAGAGAAAGACACAAAACAATTATACAAGTTCCTTCCACAATCTGGAAGTAGTCCTGTCCCCCTTGCACTTCCAAGGAGAGTTCACTAAATCAGTATCTGATTACAATTGCTCAAGCACAAAAGCAAAAGACTTCAAACTACTCAAGCACAAAAGCAAGAGGTTTCCTATGCTCAAGTCCACACGCAAGAGATTTCCTATGCTCAAGCACAAAAGCATGAGACTTCTAATCAAACAGAATTACATAGAAAATTGTTTGAGGTTTGAACACTTGCTATACAATCAATGATGTTAACAAATACAAATCAGATACAAACTCTAAAGACTCTTGAATTTCTAAGATATGAAAGTTGATAGGAAATTCTAAGTGAAATTTGATGTGAAAACAATTCAGCAGAGTTTTGGCACTTGTAAATTGTTATTGAGTCTCTTACAATCTTCAGGTCTTCACTCCTTTATGACGTCAGCTTCTGGCAGTCAGCTTTTGATGGTCTTCAGACTCTATCTTGCAACACAAGCTCCCTTTGTAAATTCCATTGCTCTCATTTGTTATTTCATAACCAATACTTGAATTTAAGACTTATAAATTTTTAGTCTGTGGTCTTGCAACCTTAAACAAATATTAGAATATCCAATTGACATGTTAATACCTTGTTATCATCAAAACATAAAGGTGGTAATGTTAAACACATTTTGTTCCAACACAACCTAGTTGCAAGAAGCTTCGCCAGAATTTTGTACAAGCTTCCCACCAAAGATATTGGTCTAAAATCATTCAGCTTCTGAGGGCTATCAATTTTTGGAATAAGAGCAATAAAAGTACTATTGATTCCCTTAGTCAACTTGTTGTTCTTATGAAAATGAGTGATAAATCTCATAATGTCCCCCTTTAATTCGGCCCAAAAATACTTGATGAAACCGAAATTAATACCGTCAGGGCCAGGACTCTTGTAACTATCACAGTCCCACACCGCCGCTTTCACTTCTTCGACACTGAACGACCGAACTAGACTTGCTCCATCACCATGATACAACCGGCGAAAAACCAAATTGTCAACACTTGGCCGTGCGGCCTCATGCGCCTGAAAATGTGCATACACCGCAACCCGAATCGAAAGCACACCTTCCACCGGAACACCGTCGACAAGAAGGGATGAAATAGCATTTCCTGGGAATAGAAATTTCCTAGGAATGTTATTTTGTTCCCAAAGAAATTGGGAGGAATAAAGTTCCCACGAAGGTGGGAATAAAATCATTAATTACTATCAAATAATATCGTTTTAACAGTCATTCCTGGGAATACCTTAAATATTAACCAAACACATTTTCTCAGTAAACTCAAGAATAAAACTCACATCCTTATATTCCCAAGAAAATTATTCCCATGATTATATTTTGTAAACTTGAAACAAACGCCCCCTTAGGAGTTAATTTTGAGTCTTTTTAGGAAGTTTATGATTGTTTTAGTCGATTTTTTTGTAAAAGAATCATTGAATTAGCAAACAAGAGCAAAATGAAGAAAAACCTTGAAGCAAGTTGAAATCACCTAACCATACAACTTCCTAATCGTGCTATACATTTACAAGAACATTAAAATGATTATTTTTTTGTATAGTCACTATGGACGTTTCGGTGAGGCAAAATGGGACAAGGAATGAAGGAATGCATAGCATTAGCTATTGGCCAAAGCGCAGCGCGTACAACGAGCCACACATAACGCCATATCAAAGCATTTTGAAATGCACAACTACTGTCTAAGACCAAAAAACAAAAGCTTGTGTGCGTCGTGCAACAACTGTTACGGAAATTAGGGTTATGCATGCTTATAAATACAAAGGTCTAGACTCAGTCGCAAAAAATGCTAGAGGAAATAATGGCAAAATCACGATTTCGGAAGGTTTCTAGTAATGCATTTATTGTGCATATGACCATCACTAACTTTGATGTTTCGATCTTGCTTATTAATAGCTTTTTGTTTCTCTTCTTTGAACCGTTATCATGCTTTCATTAACTCTTTTAAGTGTTTTTCATGCCTTCAATTTTCACTTAAAAATACTCCTTTCTTTACCTTATTCTTTCAACACTTGAATTTTCTGTAAGATAATGGAATGTTCAGGTTTTCTCATTCATCTGAATAGAATATATACATCAATGTGTAATGTTTTGTCAACTATCTAATTATGATACAACATAATTATAGGAAACTAATTATGACTAATTACAACAAAATATTCTATTCTATCATTCCCCCGGAAGGTTCACGGACGCTTACACTGGTCCGAAAATCATCATAGAGAATGCGAGGAAGTCCTTTGGTGAAGATGTATATGATTTGATGTCGTGAGGGAACATGGAGGACGCGAGCCTGACCACGAGCTACCTTTTCCCGAACAAAATGAATGTCCATCTCAATATGCTTAGTGCGCTGATGCTGCACAGGATTACCAAATAGATAAATGGCAATAACATTGTCACAATACACCAAAGTGGCCTGAGGAATAGGAAAATGGAGTTCCAGGAGAAGATTGCGAATCCAACATGATTTAGAGACAACATTGGCAACACCCCTATATTCGGCTTCAGCACTAGAACGGGAGAGAGTCGGCTACCTTTTGGAAGACCAAGAAATAAGGTTGTCACCTAGAAAAACACAGTAACCAGATGTAGAATGTCTGGTGTCAAGACATCCACCCCAATCAGCGTCAGTGTAGGAGATTAGCTTTGTACTGGGAGATGGGGATAAATGTAGTCCAAAATGTAAGGTGCTCTGAACATAGCGCAAAATACGCTTAAGAGCAAGCATGTGTTCCGTGCGAGGGGCATGCATGTGAAAACAAACTTGTTGAACATCATATGATATGTCAGGTCAAGTGAAGGTGAGATACTGTAAGGCTTCTGCAAGACTCCGATACAAGGAAGGATCCTCATAAGAAGTGCCATAAGTGGTGCTGAGTTTCTGCTTGGTGTCAACAAGAGTGGCTGATGGTTTACAAGACGCCATGCCAACACGTTCAATGATCTCTGAAGCATAAGTGCTTTGACTGAGAAATATGCCATCAAGACGACGAGATACTGCAATACCCAGAAAGTAGCTCAAAGGCCCTAAATCCTTCATTGCAAATTCAGATGCTAAGAGTGACATAATTGATTTGCGGAGGACCTGAGTGGAGGTGATGAGAATGATGTCGTCTACATACAACAAAATGTAGGCCATGTCTAAACTTTGTCGATATATGAAGAGGGAGTGATCTGATGTGCTATGGCGAAAGCCAATGGTAGCAACATAGTCAGCAAAACATTGGTACCATGCCCTAGGCGCTTGCTTGAGACCATACAATGACTTCTTCAAGTGACAAACATAATCTGGATGATGGAGGTCACGGAAACCCAATGGTTGATGCATGTAAACAGTCTCATGAAGATCACCATGTAAAAAGGCATTCTGGACATCCAGTTGATGAATGGGCCAGAATCTGGAGAGAGCAATGGTGAGCACTGTTCGAATGGTAGCGGGTTTCACCAATGGGATAAAAGTCTCATCACAATCCACACCTGCAACCTGTGACCTGCCATCATCTACAAGACGAGCCTTATAACGCTCAAAGGAGCCATCAAAAATTTTCTTATGCCTAAAAATCCGCATACATCGAATAAGGTTAACATCACAAGGACGAGGAACTAAATCCCACGTCTTATTTCGAATAAGAGCATCAAATTCAGATTGCATGGCGGATTTCCAATTCGGGTCTGATAAGGCTAGTTTGGGGTTTTTAGGTATGGGGGAGATGGTGTGGTCAGAATGAGAGATGGATAAGTTAAATATCGTGCGGGGTTTGACAATGCCTTTCATGCTTCGGGTGGTGATGGTTCGTGTAGGTGGAGGTGGATGCGGTTGAATTGGTGGTGGTGATGGAGAGTTTATTGTAATGGGTGTGTTGATTGAAGAGGTAGAAGATGATGATTTCTGGTTTATTGAGGGGAGTGGCTGGTCAATTGTGGGTGTTGGTTGGTTATGTTCAACAGGTGGTGAAACTTGATTTTGCCACTGATGTATAAGGTAGGGGGGAAGGTCATCATCTAGGAATTGATAAGAGTGAGGTGAAGGGGAGTGTATCTTGGTGAAGGGAAATTGAGTTTCATCAAAGATAACATGACTCGAAATTATTTTTTTCTATTAGACAAATAAAAACACTTGTAACCTCTATGATTTGACGGATAACCCAAGAAGACACACAGAGTAGAGCAGGGTTGTAACTTACAGATAGTAGATGACGGGAATAATGGATAACAAAGACAACCAAAGACTCAAAGATGTGTGTAGGTGGGATCACGATGATACAAGAGTTGTGTTAGTGACTGATTTTGAAGTGTTTTGCAGGGAATAATATTTGACAAATAAGTTGCCATGTGGAGAGCATGATGCCAAAACGAGGGGGAACAGAAGAATGAGCTAGCATAGTGTGTATCATATTTTTAATGGTTCTTATTTTGTGTTCTGCTTTCCCATTTTTGTAAGGATGTGTGAGTGCAAGAGAAACGAAAAACAAGTCCATGATCAGTGCAATATTGTTGAAATAGCTCATTATTATATTCACCGCCATTGTCACATTGAAAATATTTGACTTTTTGCAAAAATTGTGTGTGAATGAGTTGAGTAAGTGACTTGAACGTTTCAATTACATGAGATTTTCTGCTAATAGGGAAAGTCCACAAGAAGTTTGTAAAATCATCTAAGAATAATACATAATATTTATGACCATCAGAACTTAAAATTGGGGACGTCTATAAATCACTATGTAAAATATCAAACGGCATCAAAGTCGTAGATTGAGAATCAAAAAATGGCAATTTAACATGTTTGCCTAAAACACAAGAGTCACAAACAGAAGAATTAAAAGGTTCACAACATATGAACTTATTCATGCGAAGGGAATTTAAAATAGACACGCCAGGATGACCAAGACGACTATGCCAAAGACTGGATGTGAGACCGGCAAAATTGGGAGGACTGGTAACTGGATAAATATCTCCACGACTATCACATCTGAGAAGGGTGATCCCCGTCTGAAAATCAGAGACAGTAAAACCAAAAGGGTCAAAGGAAACAAAAACATTGTTATCAATGGTGAGTCGTCTAACAGAAATTCAATTTTTAATAATTTTTGCGGCATGCAGGACATTGTTAAGTTTAAGGGGATGGTGAGATGTGGTTATTTGTGTGTGTCCGGTGCCGTGAATTGTAGTTCCATGACCACTGCCAACAATAACTTTCTGATTTGAATTACTTACTGGAAAATAAGACGAGAGATTACCTTGTGATGCGGCTGTGTGAGATATTGCGCCAGTATCCATGTACCACTGATTGTTAGGAGTGTGTAGTGACATTGTGTGCATTGTTGTCTCAATGTCTATCGGTGTCTGAGATGAGGTAGAAGCTGCATATACCTGAGGACGCTGCCTAGAATGCCCGGCTGCTTAGGAGGAACGGCAGGGCGTGTCCATTGAGAGGTGGGATACGGGAACGGTGGCATAGCCCATGGTGGTGGAGTCCAACCCCATGGTTTCCAGGCTGAGTATTGTTGTTGTTGATGCCAAGGAGGAGTGGACCAAGGTGAGGCGACATTGGGAGCTCCAGTCTGAGGTGCACTGCGGTTACCACGTCCCCCCGTCGCGGCCTTGGTTGCCATGGGAGCGAGAACGGTTGTTGGGGCGGCGGTTGCCACGCTGAGAGGTGTCTTCAGTAGGTCTCGGCTGAGTGGTGTGCATAGCAGCTTGAGATCATGTGCTTTCCATTTTAGCCATACCAGCTTCTTCCAAAGTGAGCGTGGAACGAGCCTGATAGAATGCCAGAAGAGGGTTGCTCTAGCGAATCAAAGTAGCAACATTGCGGTTAGCTTCTGGGAGACCGGAGATCAGTTGAAGGACCAGACGGTGGTTGGTGATAGGGGAGCCAACATTTCTCAATTGATCAGAAAGCATCTTAAGACGCTGACAGTAAGCAGAGACATTGGGAAAGTCCTCCATGCGAGTGTTAGAAAACTCTTGCTCAAGAGTGACGGCTCGAGCATTTTGGTTGTCCTAAAAAATACCTTCCAAGCGATTCCATGCTTCCATTGCAGTAGAGTTAGGTTCCAGAATAGTGGTCGGCAAATAAGTAGAAATAGTGGAATAAATCCGTTGAAGAACGGTGGCATCAAGAGTGGACCATTGTTTATGTTTGGCGTCGGTAACGGTTGGTGGCTCTTTTCCGGTGGATGGAACGATATGATGCAGAACTCAATGCGAGCGAGCATGGATGCGGAAAAGCTCGGATAGAACCTGATGCGAGCGAGCATGGATGCAGAACTCTTGCTCAAGAATAATAGGAATATGGTTCCTAATATTGGAGACGGCAAGAGCGGGATGAAACTCCGTTTTGGAACCTCGGTGCTTGGTGGTCTTGGACTGGTTGGAATCACCAGTAGCAGCGGTGGATTTGCGGGTATCGGCGTCACTGTGTTCTGAATGGTCTGAATCAGACATGGCTGCAGGTGGAACAGTGAAAACACGGAAACAGTAGAGATGGCTTAGAACATGTGAAAACACGTATCAAAAACAAAAAAACATCAAATGTGTAATGGAATGCTCAGGTTTTCTCATTCATCTGAATAGAATATACATCAATGTGTGATGTTTTGTCAACTATCTAATTATGATACAACATAATTATAGGAAACTAATTATGACTAATTACAAAATATTCTATTCTATCATTTTCCAAATCCAAATGTTTGAATCGTGCGAGTTGGGTTTGGGTGAGATTTTCGCTTAATGGTCAATCATATTGCCTTTATCGTCACTTTGTGATATATTTTGAAAAGTGGAGTTGAACTTCATATGTTACTCCTAAAGTGTTAGGATGCCCCCGTCACCTTTTTTAGCTGTGAAGGAGTCCATCCATTAGATTAATCTCTAGACTGTGAAAGTGAAATTGGGCCTCATATTTTACTCCTAAGGTAATTCCATCAAGGACGATATGAGATAGACCTATTTGATGTTGAATCGTCCACCTAGAAGTTTGAAGATATTTCCTTTGTACATTGTAATGTCTTAGATAATTAATAATTAACTTACTAATATATTGTTTTACCACGGTGTCAATGTCAACCATCATACATAAATAATTTACCCAATTATGGATTGCTACATCAGGTGCCAATTTTAGGCTTCAGACTTAATAATTGACCCACTGATGAATTTCTACATCAGGGTGTTGATATCAGGCATGAAGCTTTAATGTTTCCTCTAATTAATCATGCGCGTCTGATGATGATTTTAGTGAAATTGGTAAGTGCATAAAATCGTACCATGTAATAAAGTTGTAAGTTAATCGTCTTCACAGGGATCGTTGTTTCTTCTAAACAACTTGCGTAACTTATTTGGGAACAAAATAAAATAAATAAGATAAGGGTTTAGAGATTTGCAATTTTTATCTGTTGCAAGAGAGCAAGTTGCCTATTTTAATTGCAGAATGTTAGCGGCTGTTAGAATTCTTTGAATCCCCTTTATTCATTTGATGGAATTAATTAACAATCAAGTCGCGTTCAATTATTTTAAGTAGACTATCTATGTAATGAGTTCGTCGAGACATGATAACCTAATCAGTTTGTCAAGTTGCATCTGCCAGTCGCACGGTGATCCTTGCGTGCAGGGTTTTACTATCTCAATCGATTTAGGTCTATCCCTCCGCCTATCGAGTTGCACCTGCCGAACACACTAAGGTTATACATGTGTTACGATATAGGATTATCAATCCTATAGGATGTGCCACCTTCTTAAGGATTATTAGTGTGGGGTCTTACTCGCTTAGGGGTAATTGAAACATAAACTTAGGATAGAATTCCTAGATTTCCTAAGGTATGCTAGCCAGTGTTCTTGAAGGTTAAGGTATGCTGGCCAGTGTTCTTGAAGGTTCTCTCATATATGAATCTTAGAAGTACATAGCACACTCCCCCTCTCGATAGTTCTACAAACGAGCAGCCCTATCCGCATCTACCTTACCAAGGTGCGAGGAGAATGGAGATGCTTGATTTAAGTCGTGAAGTCTTTTTTTTTAACAAAGTCGTGAAGTCATTTGTTTCTTTAATTACTAACTAGTTACATCCTGATTTCAGCACATTTACTCAATATTAGTTATGTCACCTCCTAAGTACTTACTATTAGGGTCCACTCGCTTTCGGTTTCTTTTGCTAGTTACTAATTAATTACTTCCTGGTTAGACATATAAAAATATCAAGATATAAATATCAATATTAGGTCATGTCACTACTACCTAAGTGCCTAAATCAGGGTTGCGCTCCAGAGGAGATAAATCTTACGCACTAGAATAAAACTAAAAAGAGAACATAAAATAACTGAATAATGACTATAAATTAAATAATTATCCAACAAATAAAATAGAGGTTCATCTTAGAACCCTAGCCTAAAAAGATTTAATTACTCATGATAACTAAAGACAAATTACAAAAGAAATAAAACATACCCCAGAGAAACTTGGAGTGAGGAGAAAGAAACTCCTCTCTCAAAGCTCCTACTAAAATTGACTAAAAAATATGCTAAGAATAACGTAAGATAATTTGTCATCAGTTTTAAAGAAATAAGTAAATGATCTTATAGTGCTAAGAACTTGTAGTATTCTACTCCATCTTTTTTTAAATATCACTGAATGCCCTGTTATTGCAAGTCCAATGGTACTACTTTTGTTGTTTAACTGATTTTATAAACAGTCATGTTAATGATTGGTCTTCAATTTTTTTTTAATACAAGACCGAATTCATTGGACCTTACGATACAATCATCAAATAGAAATTCCCAAGGACGCCACATTCTAGGAGCCCAAACTATGTGATTGAATAAATCCTCCTCTAGCGGGTCGAGGACTCCTTCCCCTTCTTC
>Ga0228711_1006945_pt1 | contig 16614 bp, 6 predicted proteins | sample MedpolnodulmetaG_2_FD_177996 | JGI IMG/M metagenome (GOLD analysis project Ga0228711, IMG submission 177996) | Root nodule microbial communities from Medicago polymorpha collected in Santa Monica, California, United States - brown nodules | ecosystem: Host-associated > Plants > Roots > Nodule...
AAAAAATTATGATTCAATTGAATTAAACGAAAATTTGTGTAAAAGTAACCTCAAATAGAAAACTATTAACTTCTTATTTCAATCGGTTAAACACACGTCCTTTAATTATCTTTTATAATTTGATTTCATCTCCACTTTCAGCTATATATCACTCTTTTATATACTATTTTTTGTAATTAAAGTACTAGCTAGTAGCAAGAAAATATTAACTAATATGCATAAAGATTGCAAGAAGAGAAACAGTACATAATTTATGGAGGTTCCAGTCCGTTGAACAAACAAGGATTAGAACATAAGATCAGAGTAAAATGAATTCACAAGCGTGAAGCCATCGTTGGATGGAGGGAGGTGAGAAAGAAAGAGACGGCGGAAAGGAGATTAGAACAGACAAGTCAGGTGAGATGGTGGGGAGAGGAGGAAGATGGGTGGTTAGATTTAATATTGAGAGTCCATAATAAAGATGTGTTCTATATTTGATTTAATGGTCAGAAAAAGCTTTCCCATGGTGGGAAAAAACTAGCCTTTTTCACCGGCATTTAGCCTAGGAATGGCAAGTTCTTTCCCATGGTGGGAAAGTGCCATTTATCAAGACAGGTGGCTGGAGGCAACCGGTTCAGAAAAAAAAAAAATAAAAAGAAATCAGTGTTTTAATACTGTTTGGATTTTTCTAGTTCACCTCCCCCGTTTGCTAATGTATAAGCTCATTTTTTTCCACCTTCATTCCAACAGCTGAAAGTCTTCTTCTCTCATGCTTCTCAACCTTCTTCCTCACTTTCTTTCTCCTCCTCTCTCTTCATCCGTAAACCATCGCCCCCCACCTCATAATGTTTCTTCACAATAATCTCATAATTCTTCTCTCGTCACCCTTTAACCCCCTTTTTTTTTTTATCCTTCAAATCTGCTATGGGTCTTGTTGATTATTTATGGGGTTGTCGCAGACTGAGAAATAAGAGAAATTTAGGAATTAACCATTTGTATCTAGATCTAGAAATTGTGGGATGAAGAAGGAATTTAAGGTTAAGTACCAGAGATAACTGCGTTTTTGAGAAGCTGCAGGATTTCATCTTCTTCTTTTTCATTTTTGAGATAACTTTTAATGCTATTAATTGTGTTGTGATTGGTAATTGATAACATTTGATTTAGAGGCATCTGATTTATTTATTTTTTTGGGTTAAATAAGGATGAATTTTTGGGATTCTTGTTGAATTGTTGAAGCTAGAAGTGTTTCTGGATTTTAAGTGTCCCAACAACAATTGTACCTAGATTGGAAGTATCGCCTTTAATTGCACTATTTCATTGCTTGCTGGGATAGTTAACATATCCATGGCTTCACCTGTAATAATTAACATAAATTCATGGCTTCATCTCTAATAGTTAACATATATTCATAACTTGCTTGGAAGTTCAAGGATTCCATTGTTTGTCCATATAGATAAATTGGGAGTTTTTATGAAGGAAACCGTGATATTTCTGTTTCTATTAAGTATCAAGTGAAGATTTTATGAAGGAAAAAGAGCAGAAGAGGTTTGTACTGTTATTTGATTAAAGGATTTCATTGCCCATGATTTAATAAAAAAACCAATAAATCAAACAAATGCTAAAATATTATTATTTAATTATTGGGTGGGGTTGGTTTTTTTTACACAATAACCATAAAAAAGCTCCAACAATTACTAAGTAAGAGATCTCAACTATCCAAATAAAAAACTATTAAATCTATGGTTGTAGTTAAACTTTCCCATCACGGGAAAGAACTTCTCATTCCCATGTTAAACCCCACCTCAATTATAAACTAGAATCAAGTATCTATATAATGTTACATTGAAATTGTCGTGTGAAGGCATTAATCTTTCAAAAAAAATTTTTTGCCAAATCCTTCAAGTTCGGAAAAGTACAAACTTATTTTTATTAATTGTCATATTTAATTTTATTTAGTAGTGTGTGAGATTTTTCTATTTATAAAAAGGGAAATGTTAACTTGTGCTCTTGAGGCATAAGTTAAAGAATCAAATGTAAAAAAAAAATCTTAAAAGTTATGTATTCAATGCTTTGAAAATTTCAAAAGTTATCATTTAAATATAAAATTTATTTGTTAATTCTATAAAAACCCTAAAATAACTAAGGTCGCATTTATTACAAATAGACTATTCATTGATAGCACATAAAAAGGAGAGATTAGTTAACGGAATGCTAGGTTCTCTCACACACTCAGAGATTATTGAAAGCAAAAAAAGCAATATATATATATAGAGAGAGAGGGAAGACCGTTAGATCTACAGTAATAAGCGAGACAAGACAGACATATATAGAAGAGAAGGAGGAGGAGGAGGAGGACTTGAATGTACTACGTGCTGTTTTTCCGTTGTAATCGTTACTTGAAGGAGTATCTCAGATCCCTTCCCTCCCTAGTGTCAATACCCACCTACTCATCTCGAAACTGATGTTGCCAAATAAAATCATTTCTTTTCAAATAGAAAAATATTATTTTCTTGAACAACCGAAACTTAATATGCCACAGGTAGAATATATATCAAACTACTATTTTGGAAAGTATTCCTTACGAGGGCATGCGGGCACTTACCTCTATTATCAACGATGGGTTAATTCCCTAAAGTGTTTCTATTGGGACTAAACCGTAAATCTTATGCTTTTAAGTGCATCAATAATGGTAGGTGCTTTACCTCTTTAAGATCAAGTTAAATGGGCACCCTTGTAGAATGAATATATTTGTTGTTTAGAGAGTGGTGCATATGTGGAAGGATCATCTCTTATTATTATTTTTATTTTTTTTTGCAGATCTCAATTAATAAATTATTTTTAAAATAAATGAATATTGTTGAATGGTAATGAGAGAAATCTATTAGCTTAAGTGATAAAATGTTGAAATTATTAAGTTAAACGTCACGACGACGGTTCGAAGCTCACCATCCCTATAATGATAGATTTTCAACTATTTAACATCATGTTAAATAGACACCCTCATTTTGGTCAAAAAAAAGTTGAGTGTTTGTAGAAAATGGTGTCTTTGGAAGCACTCTTTCTTTTTAATTTTTTTTGTCCAATTTAATAAATTGTATAAAAATAAATGAGTTTTGTTGAAATATATAATGATATAGAGTTATTGGAAAACCTTGTCTATATTCTTTTGAGGTGTTGAGTTGGAGAATTTTTTTAAATAATACAATAAAAAATTATAAAATGAACCATTTGTACGAAGAAGATCCACTTGAGCTAGCACCCAAAATGGTCTTAAGATGGAGTTACATTAAAAAAAGTATTAGAAGATGAGTGATGTGTAGTACATGCATATGCTCTATCTTGGTACGCATATCACGTTTCATTTCATGCAAGTAAAAGAAAAAGCAAGCAACCTTTTATTTTTACTACTACTACTACTATTATTATTATTATTATTATTATTATTTTAAAAGCTAAATTTATTCATCTAAATTGATATCGGAGAGAATCAAATCTAAAATCTTAAGGAAGAGCATGCTTTCAGATCCCAAACCAATACCATTAAATTTATCATCATCATCGTGATCAAATTGTATAAGTTGATGCTTTTGTTTTCAATAATGTATTAGTTTTTTTTTTTTTTACAAAGAGTAATATATTAGTTGATGCTGATAATTGCTGCTCCAAAAGTACTATTATTGCATCGGATTGGTAAAAAATATCAATGAGTTGTCAATTAACATGCACAAGGTCAGCTATATTAAACTTCAGAATTAAGAAGAATCTAAATCAAGGGTAAAAAAAGTCAAATCAGCAAATTTATTGATAAGCAAATCCCCTTCTATTTTTTTTGTCACAATCCACTTCTCTTTTTGAATAATCAAAGAATTATAATTATTAATAATAAATAAATAAATACTAGAGGTACTAAACTCACACACTACAGTTTAATACAAGTAGCACTCACCACCTCTAAAAAACCATAGTAAAAAACAATAGCAAAACCATTGCAAATCCCCTTTACAAGTACTAAAAGTGGAATAATTGTTACTTGGACAATTAAATTGTGTATCTCTACAACGAAAAAAAAAAAGTAATGGCAAATTGAACATATTAGGGGAAATTTGATATCCTCGAGTTTTATTGGATACGAGTATTCCATAGGTAAGAAAATTTTAAAATTTAGATATATTTTCAAATACTTAAATATAAAAGAATGACATGGTATTAAACAAATCAATATTGTAGACGTATCCAACAAAATTCTAGAATTTCAAAATGTTCATTACATGCTATGAAACACATGCACCTTTAAGATTAAGTATGTGTCGTGGTGTCCGACACACGTTAATATCTGACACATATACAACACTTGTATATTTATTATGAAAATCTAATTTTTTAACTTCTTAAATACTTCCTCTGTCCTTATATCTAAGCACTCATTTGATATTATTTTATTTTTGTCCCTAAATGTAAACCCCTTTTCAAATTACTAGATGCATTTATTATTATTTTTCCTAAACATACCTCTAATTAATACTACTAACTTGTTTTGAAATATGAAAAGTCAAATTTAATACGCATACAAACAAATGACAATTTGGTAATATTAACACACAAAATAGTCATATTAATTGCACTAACAATTTTTCTTAAGAAATGTGAAAAATGCAAAAGGTGTTTAGATATAGGGACGGAGGGAATAAATACACACAATTTCCAATGCATAATTTTTATTTTAGGTATCTTTAACATGTGTCATAAGAGCACAAGTTAACATTTCTCATAAATTAATATGTAGATAGCAGTCACACCTGTGTTTTTACATTAATGGTGTCAACGTATTCGTGTCATATCAGATGTTTATTTCAGAGTCCATGCTTATTAGACCGGATGACATAGATTACAAAGATGGAATACAAGGGTATTCTACTCAATTGTATCTTTGCGATTAGCAAATATATGAGAAGTGTGCATTGAATCCACTGCAAGTAACAACAATAGATATAGTATAATGTGATAAAACGAATGATGAGTGTAGAATTAGGATGTATACTTATTCTTGGGAGAAAAAATGAATGAGAGTGCACAGTTGTTAAACACGTTTGTGAGCAGTAACGATCCAGACAAGAAGGTGACTGCTGAAAGGAGAGAAGACAAAAAGTTTCAAAGATGGAAAAGGATTCATTAATTATAAATGATACTCCATACAGTACAATATATAAATGGATGGATAAAGCTTAAATGAAGGAATTAAGAACAGGAAAAATGAAAATGAGCACACTAGCTGGTAAATAATTTGACAGGTGGACAAAGTTTAGTTCTGCGCCTTTTATGATCCATCTGCAATCTGCAAAGCGAAATGTCTAACTAAGGTGCAGCAGTGTTGTGATCGACATCAACCCAACAAGGCTAACTGAGACATTAGATCCAAATACAACAAACCAACAATCTTTTCTGTGTATCATTAAATGTAGTGATGAAAGAGGAGAGAGAGATAGAGAGAGAGCATATTTGTATTGTACCAGTATTGATGCAGAACAACAATAATATTTAACTTTTTTAATTCATTCAACTTTCATCTTTCTCTAACCTATTACACCATCTTCTATGTTCCTTTCTTACTCAAGATGTTTAGAATGAATTTTGGGTGTCCATGAAATATTTTCCATACAAAAAATAACATAGATTATATATTTGTATGGTAGTAGTAATACTATTTATTTATATTATATATACGGAATTGAAATGGATTTCATTCTATCATTGGACTGCAAATGTTTTTCATTTCTTCTCCCCCAGAAGTTTAGATAAAACGTACAGTACTAGTAGTATACTATGAAGAAGTTCAAATACTAATACTAAACATATAATATAACTACTACCAATGAAAAGATAATTAATAATAATTTAATTAAGAAAAGTTCAAGGGCTCTTTCTTGCCTTAATTTGTAGCGAAAATGAGAGACAAAAAAAGTAAACAAAAATAAAATAAAAATGCTGCCAAGGAGAGCTACTTAGCCTGCCCAAGCCAACCTAACTCTAACTAACTGTAAAACAAAATGATATGATCTTCATGGATGGATGGATGGATCAGTGGTTCCGGCGATATTGGGAATTAGAAGGATCCAAATCAAAGTGCAGCGAAGTTCCCCCTCTGTGATGATGATCATGATCCACAGAAGTTGTTGTCGGCTGTGGTGGTGGTGGTGGTGCTGGAGAAGAAGAATCACATTCCATGTTAACCCCAAATAGTCTCAGCCGTTTTCCGCTGGTATTAACATTGCCTCTGCGGTGATGATGTGCAACTGGCACTGAATCAATTATCATATTCATAGGGACATTCACATTTCTCTGGTCTTGTTGGTGCCCTTGCACCACGGATCCCTGAAAATGTTGATCACCACCACCACCACCAGTTGTGGTTGTTGATGGTGGCGTAATTGGCGATGAGGTGAGATAATAGAGAGGATTCATGTTGTTATTATTAACAAGGTGATCAGCCGCAGCAGAAGGGTGGTGGTACTGTTGTTGTTGTTGATGAAGTGTAGTAGTAGTATAGAAATTGCTGTTGTAATATTGAGGGTGAGGTATTGTAGAAGGGGAAACGTAATTAGTATTAGGATTAGGGAGGTGGGAATATTGGGGGGAGGTGTATAATGGTCTAGCAGTAGCAGCATACGATGAATAGTGATGATTGGGAGGAAGATAGAAAGGAAGTGGAGGAGGATATTGAGGGATGAGGTGGTGGTGATGATGATGAGAGTACTGAGAATGAGCCCTTGGCCTCCAATCTATGTACAACCTGTGTCTGTACAATTCAGCACGTCCACGGTGGAATGAAACAATGTCACCAGCATCAAGTTTCTTCTCCTTAACAAAACGGCTCCACCCTTTCGTCATCACATAACTCTGGCTACTGTTCCAATAAGAATACCTGAACCGCCACATCTTACCATTTCGATCTTCAAAATTTAGGAGAAGCCCTTTCTCGTTGGTAGAAGAATCCAAAGGGAAGTACTTCTCTGCGTGCTGTTTTGGAATCACAAGTCGATTCAGCTTCCCTACGTCACTAGGTGTCACCACTTTGTCAAACATATGCTCTTTCTCTACTACTACTGCTACTGCTACTGCCTCCTCCTCCTCATCCTTTGAATTTGAAGAACATCCTATTCCTAATCCTTCATCACTGCCCTTGCTCTTGCTTCCCCCTCCTCCAAGTCTTAACTCCATCAAATCTACCTCCTCTTCATTCAACTTCCCAAGCCCCGCATCTTTTTCTTCTTCTTCTTCTTCCTGCTGTGACGTCTCTTGTAACTGTAACCCTAATTATACCGAGTGGATCAAATTAATTAATTCATTAGCTCCATCAAATCAATATATAGATTGAATATTGATTTATGCATCAAGATCAAGATCCCAAACCCCAACCATGGATTCATTTTGGTGTGGATCCATCAATATATGTATTTATTAAATTAAATAAATCCCGTATAATTAAGTTAAGAATAAGATGGTGATCTGCTTCAAAAAAAAATTGGTGATCAAAATCATAATAATAATAATAATAGTTTAATTAATTATTTGCAAGTAGCTACCTAGCTTCTTTTTTTTTTTTTTGAAGCAAAAGTAGCTACCTAGCTAGATAGATAGATATGCATGGAGATCATGAAATTAAAAAAGAAAAAGAAAAAAAATGAGGGTACTATGCTACTTACTGCTGCTGCTGCTTTCTTCTCCTCCTCCAGTGATTGCGATTATATCATCTGCACCTTCCTCTTCCTCCTCTTCGTCCCTGCTATCAGAACAATACCCTTTCACTTGTTCCATCAAATTAACTCTCAACTTTGATTTCGTTCGGCTAATATGAATGGATCTCACTAAGGAATGAAATGTTGATCAGAATAAGTTAATATATAGAGGATGGAATTAAAGAGGTGCTGGGGAACAGATAAAATAATTATAGTGATAATAAAAGGAAATTTGAGAAGAAATGGAAATGGTTGTGAAAAAGTAGAGGTATAAATGAATTAAAAGAAAAATAATTAAGGTGGAAGATATTTTACCTAGATTGCAAGCTGATTCTGATGGAAACCAAACAAATTGCAAAAGAGCACTGAGTGGGTGCCTTCCTATTGTAATTCACAAATTAATAAACCCTAAACAAAGACAAGCAAGCCATATGGAGTGAGTGAGGAGGATTCAATTTCAAAGTTTGGTCCAAGTTAATTGTGGCTATTTACAGTTGACCTTTACAAATTACTAGTAGCATATATATATATATATATATATATATATATATGACGAGAGTGAGATGTATGTTGTTTGGTTTTGGCTAACAATTATAGTTTAGTTACCTTCTCAAGGGAAGCTTCTTTAATTACAACTAGGAAAAGAAGAAGCATAATTTTCTTGCAACCTGCCCAGTTTCATTCGTCAAAGAGAGAGAATGAAAGGTAGATAGAGAGGTTTACTACTCTTACGTGGGGGCCATGAATTATGTCCCTATAGTGCTCATGTGAGCAACTTGTCCTTTTCATCATATTTGGTATATATATAATCTCTTCAATATGTGTATCTATCTATCTAATCTACATATGCTTCCGCCTTCACACCAACAAAAGGTCAGTCTCTCCACAACCAAACACCTTAACCCTCTTACTTACTTCAATTTTAAGTCTAGGATACTTCCTTGCTAAAAATATTAACGAGCATCCCTGGAGCACTCGTTAAACACGTAAAGTGGTAAGACTTTAAAAAAGTTTGTGCATTTATTACATTGAAAATTGAAGTCTTTAATTTTTTTTAAGAATAATTTTTTAATTAAGAATGCTTAAAGAGTAATTATTAAACATTCGTTAACAAGATCATTCCTTTATTTAGTAAACAAATAAGTATCTAATTCAAAGTTGCATAGGGGATAAGTGAAAAAGCAAAAAATGGAATAGGGCAATGATATAATGATATTTATGTATATTTCATGATTTATTTTATATATATCAGAGAAGAGAGGATAGAGTGTCCACTAATAATTTTGACTTATAGTGTCATTGATTGTGTGTTATGCATGGTCCCCAACCGTAGTGAAAGGAAAGGAAGATCAAATAGCAAAACTATGAGAAAATTAAAACAGACCACCCTGCATTGCAGGCGATATCCTGTTACAGCTTCTCTCTACATAATACAACATTTCCAACCCTTACCTAATTCCAATAATTCTTTGCCACTATGTATTCAATTTAGTCATAAAATTGTAGGATTAGTTATCCAATATCTTGTATCACATAATATAACTTCGTACCTCCGTTGACATTTATAGAGACCCTTATACTTGGTTTGCATATTCTTTCAAGGAAAGCTAGAATTTCTTGTTCTTATACCTTGTTATTTCATCAATAAAGTAAGGAATTTCCTTATATTTATTGTTTATGCCTTTAGTTTATCTTGTTTTGTTTATGATGGGATCTAGTGAGTATAGACATCGTTTGTCTTGGAATTATGGAAAGAGGTCACAACGAATATTCGATAAATCTCGTTCTCTTTGTTTCTATGACTTTCAAAGAATTCTAATTTTATCTTACCGTTCATAATCAACATATTTAAGTATGAAACGTTGATATGATTGTTTGGTCTTGGTTATCAAAATATGACATTTGATACAAGCATAATAAGATCAAATAATCATATTATTATAATTATTCAAACCTATGATATCAATGATGGACCGAAGGGGGAAGTTGATATTGTTAATTGGATTGAATAATCTTAATACTTTGTTGGGGTTGGCCTAGTGGTTGGCTTATGATCTTGGAGTTTGCTCCTCCAAAGGTGTCAGGTTCGATTTCCTCTAGTGCCAACTTTGGTGGGCTAAGTCCATACAGAGCTTGCTCTGGCTTTAAACGGAGTCCCGCAAGTGGGCGGTGGGATTGGTCCCCTCGGATTAGTCGATTCTTGAATCGGATACCGAGTTTTCAAAAAAAAAAAAAATCTTAATACTCTTATGATTCATAATTCTAGATATCAAGTAAAGAACCAAAAGATGAAGGTTGGTGTCGGACCTATAGATAAAACAAATGATTTGAAAATTGAAAATAGTCTAGTTTCCTTTGAGGTGATATAATAGGATGCCTAGTTGGTTCAAGACACGATTATACATCACCCAAAATGGGACATAGGTCAAATTAGTTTACCTCATCTTTAGAAATTTGATTTTCATAGCAAACGATGAGCATTGGGATTGGAGTTTCCTTTTTTTTGGTACAAAGAGAGGGCAAAGCCCAAAGAGATTGGAGTTTCTATCATTGAGGGCAAGTTGGATCCTTTGTTCATACTAAGTTGTGGGAGAAAAGAAAGGTCCGGTTAAAGATCATTAAAAAACACTACATGTGAGGCAACCCATGTTTTTTTTTTCCTAATAATTTATGTTTTGTAGGTTTATGGAAGATAAATGAATGATGAAAATCACAAGAAAGTCGAGGAAGATAGCACTGGAAACCATCAAAGCAACACCTTCATGTAAGAACCAATTTGGTTTGAATATCTTATACCTTAAGTTTTGATGATAACCTAACAAGAAAAGTAAAGGAATTTCATCATCTGATGTTTTATTTGTTAGGGAACAAATTGTCTACTAACGTGTATTCAAGTGTGCAAGATATTCAATGGCCACTACTCATCAGAGTATGAGCAGAAAGCAAATATGTGTGTTCAAGTGTGCATGATATTTGAAGAGCGCTACTCATCAGAGTATATACGAAAATCATATGATTTCCAAGCAAGTTGATCAAACATATCCTTTTTTCAACACAAAGTCAACAAGAAGTTAAATACATCAATTTGCTCAAGCATAACTCTAATATTCGGCATATAAGGAAATCAACAAAATTATCAAAATGAGACGATCCTCTAGGCAACGACTCTTTTTGGTACACATTTTTGTCATGTTATGAAATTTCTCTTTTACCAACGATAAAATTCTTTTCATTATAAAAGATATAAGGCTAAAATGCTCTTTTGCCTCCACCCCCCATCTTTCCAAAACTAGCGATTTTCGTCCCCCAAGTTTGAAAATCACACTTTTAGCCCCTCATCTTTCAGCCCCTTTGCAAAAGTTAGTCCCCCCTTAATTTTGACCAAATCAAAGCTGATGTTGTCAAAACTGCTATCTTCCTTCAGCACAACCTCAATGAAATCATAAATAGAAGAAGCAAGACCAGTGTAGATGTCACAATATCACATTTAAAAAAGAAAAAGGCTATTAATTTATGCAAATCAAGTACAAGCATAAAACATGATTTAGGAACTTAATGAAAGATCCTTTCAAGTGAGAGAAAATCAATCAAGTAGTCTAAAGTTCACTTCAATCGATATAGGATTTCCATGGTTTAAGTCGGGATCATTGTTGGATAACTCATCATTGTTAGGGAACCTGGTAAGTGGTTGGAACATCATGGATGTATAACCAGGTAAGTGATATGATTATCATGGTTGATGGTCGAGTAAGTTATGGGAGTAATGCTTCTTATTTTTAACGTGGATTGTGTGTGTGTGTGGGGTGGGGGTGGGGGGGCATATGATAGGATAGCAAGTGCCATTCTTGCAAATGTGTTTTCCAATATAAGAAGTGGTCCACGTACATCGTCTTAGAATACATATTCACGTGTATATGTGAAGTATTTTATATGTATTCGATAAAAAGTTTTTTAAAACATAATAAAAACAAGAGTCTTGTTAACGAGTGCCATCAGGACACTTTTTAAAAATTTCAAAAGAAGAAATTATTTTATAAAAAAGTCAAATATTTCAACTTTCAATGTATTGATCATGGGTGGCCAAGGGAGGCCATGGTCCCTCCAATTTTCTTATAAATAATTTTATACCACTAATATATGGCTATTTAACTAGAAATGTCAATGTGGTCCCTCATCATTAGCACTTTTGATTAACAATATTATAACAAATCATCGATTCATCTGGTATATAAATATATGATTCATTTACGAGTTTACTAGATCGATAATTTTCATTTTTTATGTTCAAAAATTACCATCGATACAATGTCATTTTCTTCGCTATTTTGTCATAGTTGGTAAATGTTGCCTAACAAAAGAGGTTAATATCAAGGGGATCGAAACAAATGATCTCTATAAGCTCTCAATGGATTATCTAGTATTATGTCATTGTTGGTAAATGTTGCCTAACAAAAGAAGTATCGCGATTAATTTTAGGGAAATGTTAACAAGTGCCCCCGAAACACTCTTTAAGACATTTTAATGATAATTTTTTATGAAAATATGTGCAATCAATGCCAGGGGCGGAGCCAAAAATTAAACAATTGGGGAACCAAGTTTAAAAAGTATGCTCTAGTTAAACAAAAAAAAATGTTCAAATGTAGTGCATATATGAGAAATTTAAGCTACAATTCAAATTAATATTGGAAGAAGATAGAAAAAATAAGATTCATTTCTTACTTGATTTATTTTATGAAAGTTACTCTTGTCACTTTCAAAATTTCTCATTTTCGCAACTATCGTTGTTCGAGCGACATTAACTATTGTTTGTCTCTCCGATGATAGTTAAATGTTGTTCGACACTTTTTAGATCAAGTTAATTACCTTTTATATTGATTTAATTGATTTAAAAAGTTTCTTAAATGATAGTTAATTATTGCAGAAGGTATTTTGGTATTTTCGGATAACTGGGAGAAAAAAATGGAAGTGAAAAGAGTAACTTTTTTATTTTATTCTATTGTTGTTTTTATATTTGACATAGTTAAAGGACTCTTTTTTAATTATAAATAAAAGACAAAGGTTCAATGTTCATATAATATAAGATTTAAGACTTTAAATGCTTGAGTTTTTTTATACCTTTGTTTTCGTTGATATTCTAACATAAGAGTTAAAATGTATTATGATTTAGATAAGAACGCATATTTGCATTTGTACTTTGGTGATCGAAATTATTATTTTTTGAATTGTGATCATTATAATTATAGATTAATATAACATGTTCTCTCTATGTATGAGTGCTTCTTTTGTGTAATTTTTTTTTTTTTGAAGAATTTTTCTTTTGTGTGTTAACTACCCATGTAAAGTAATTTTATATATTTTCCCTTTTATAATGATTTTGTATTTAAGTACTAGGTACATAAGGTAAAATAGCAGTTACCGAGAATTTGTTCCGATGAAATGTCACATGCGGATGACAAAAAAGAAGTGGATGCATACCATTGCAATCGATGCTAGATCCGGTTAAAGAGATCTAGTAGCCGGCTACTTCCTCCGTCCCTTATTACATGATCTAGTTGACTTGTTACGTATGTCAATACACAATTTTTAATTTAAATATCTTTAATAATTTATTAGAAAAAATTATGAAAAATTGATATTTAGAAAATATTCGTCGAATCCAACAACATCTTAAATGCTATATTTTGTCTTTATATATTAGTAGAAAAATAGAGTCAAAACATGTTATATGAATAATACATATTTTAAAATTGGGTCATTTAAAACGGGACGGAAGGAGTAATATTTTGTTACTCCCTCCGTCCCTTATTAAATGACTTGTTTGACAATGTACACTTTTGATCTGACATACTTTGACCGTATTTTTATACTAATATACAAAGATAAATAATATCATATAAGATGTTGTTGGATTCATCTCGATGAATATTTTCAAAATATTAAATTTTCATAATTTTTTTTAAGGGAAATGTTAACTTTTGCCCTTGGGGCATAAGTTAGAAAGACATATGTAGAAAGTTTTTCTTGAAACTTGTGCATTAAATGTTTTAAAAGTTGCAAAAATTACGCTTTCAATATAAAATTTATTTTTAATATATAATTAAAGATATTAAAGATAAAAAAAAATGTGCATTGGTATGTGTGTCAGAGTCAACTATGTCATCTAATAAGAGACGGAGAGTATGTTTATGTATGTGCGGCCGCCCTCACGCTTCTCTCAAAAAATAACACAAAATTTTAAGCCTTAATTTGCATATGAAGGAAACCCCGCATGTCGAAGTGGTGAATATGTTTGAGCAATTTGTAGATTACATTTAAAATAACTTCTTTGAAATTTGTTTTTCGGTAAATCATTTATGTCTTCTTACACCTTTTATGAATGGATAATGTAACTTTGTTGAAATAATTTTGGATGATTTATCTGGTTTTGAGCTAGATTATTAGTTCTTTATAAAAACAAATTAATATATAACCATTGTGTACATAATTTTTGTGACAATTTTTTATCTTATATTCGTATTTTATTTTTACTTTCTCTTTTTATTTATTTTTTTGGCACACGTCAAATACCTTTCAACTTCTTAATGCCCCTACTTAAGTCACAAACTTGTGTTATCATGCTCGGTTACTTTCTCTCTTTATTGTTTTGGTTTTCCTATTGATATCTATTTTTCTTTGTATTTCTTTGTATATTGTTTTAGTTCCTCTTTTTTATGTTTCTTTTTAAACATTGTATTAGATAGGAGTATCTTTTGTGCTCGGTTTATTTATTGAAAAATGATATTTGTATGGGGGGCGGCGGGCTTCTACATGGTGGCGGGAGCTTGTCCGCATCCGTGACGACGGTGGTAGTTGGTTTCGAGAAAATGTTTCAAAAGTGGTGGGGAATGGGAGAGGTACTTTCTTTTGGATGGATCCGTGGTTGGGTGGTATAGCTTTGTCTGTTCGGTTTAGACGCTTGCATGATTTGAGTGTCAATAAAAATCGGACAGTGGAGGAAATGTTTGTAAAGGGGTGGGGGTTGGTGGTGAGGCGTGGGAATGGAGACGGAGGTTGTGGGATTGGGAGGAGGACTTGGTTGGGGAGTGTAGGGCTTTGATGGCTAATGTTCTTTTGCAAGATATTACAGTTGATCTTTGGAGATGGCGGCTAGACATCACATGAATCTATCATGTCTGTTCCGTGTATGATATGTTGAGAACAAATGATAGTAATACAGTCAATGCAGTTTCAGACATGATTTGGCACATACATGTTCAGTTGAAGGTCTCCATCTTTGCGTGGCGCCTTCTTCGAAATAGGCTGCCAACAAAGGCTAATTTGGTGGCTCGTGGTATGATGACTCATGATGCGCAGCTTTGTGTTTCTGGGTGTGGGGAAGTGGAAACTGCTCAACATCTATTTGTTTCCTGCCCCATATTTAGAGAGCTTTGGTCTCGTGTTCGTGATTGGGTTGGTGTTGGTGGGGCTGATCCGCTTGTTGTTTCTGATCACTTCCATCAGTTCAGGTGGGGCAACATCAAGACGCTCCTTTATGCAACTTCTCTGGTTACTTTGTGTGTGGGTGTTATGGAATGCTCGTAATGATAGGCAGTTTAATAACACTGACATCTCTATCCATCAAATGCTTAAAAAGGTTAAAATTAATTCTTATTGGTGGATGAAGGCGGCCAATGCGGTCTTTGTTCTAGGGGTTCATAACTGGTTATCGTGTCCGCTCCTTTGTTTGGGCATAGGATAGTTCCCCCGTTGTTGTTTTTATTCAGGTTCTCTGTGTGTGAACATTTGCTGTAAATATGGTCGTTTCTTTTAGCACGTCTTGTGCGGAAGAAGCGACGTTTTTGTGTTAATATAAGTTTCATTTTTGCCTGTTCAATTTTTTTTTTTTATATGATACAATCTTTAATTAAATGATTCCAAATACAAGATGAATCATCATATCATTATAAGAACTAATTAATGTAAAAGTCGACCCAACACCACTTTAGGCCTTAAACAAAATTTTGACAGGTGCCTTTCTAATACTGAAAATAATTTGATTAAAAATATTTTTACAATTAATTGGTATTTTTCATGTTATAAAATGAATATAGTGCAATAATAAATATGTTGATGGATAATAATATGAATATTTTATTATTTTTGGCTAAATGAATACTTTTTATTTGAATAATAGAATAGTAGCTGGTTGTATTTTATATAAGCTGTTAATTTACAAAATTATGGAAAACTAAAATAAAAATGATAACCACAAAATTCTTATAAAGTTGATGGGTTATTCCAGAAAACTAAAGGTCATTCTAATTAGAAATGACAATGGATATCCGACTGAAAAGATAGTAGTCATCATTTACTAATTCTATTGGATGAAAATGATATATGTACTCTCCTCATATTCGTGCAGAGATCCACTAAATAGGTATGTAGTATATTTTAAGGTATCTTCAGGTATTTGTAGCTATGCATCAATATCAATGCATTTTAAGAAAAATATCATTTTTTGTAATTATGAAAGGTTAATTCTTTCTTGTCTTTTTACAACGCAAAAGAGTATTGAATCATAAAAATATTCTCACTTTGACAACAAAATTGTTAATCAAATAATAAACATAAAATAAAAAATTAGGTTAGGGTTTCTTTCATATGTGAAAAATGTATATTCAAGTGATAAGATATTATAGTAATTTAATAATTTACTAGTAGATACGAACATCCACGAGTATCGACACAATTTCGTCTTTGTGTGCATTAACTTATGATTAATTGAAGTATATGTTTATTTTATGACATTGATTAAGTTGTTCATGCTTGTGATAAATTTTATCAGCGGATCACAAGTTGGGATTTTTTTATCATTCCTTTTTTTTTTTTTGGTTATGGCATTCTTAATTCGTTTTTTTAAGGG
>Ga0228711_1006948_pt1 | contig 16608 bp, 6 predicted proteins | sample MedpolnodulmetaG_2_FD_177996 | JGI IMG/M metagenome (GOLD analysis project Ga0228711, IMG submission 177996) | Root nodule microbial communities from Medicago polymorpha collected in Santa Monica, California, United States - brown nodules | ecosystem: Host-associated > Plants > Roots > Nodule...
TTATTGTGCATATTCCAACAAAATTGACTTAAGCATCCAATTATGATGCTTATTGAGATTAAAAGAATTTTAATATATTTCTCAATATAATAGAATGAGACTAAAGTTTAAAGTCTCTTAAGCTATGTCATATTTTATTGTGTGCACAAGAGTATATGGCAATGACAAGAATTTTAAATTGTATGTATATAATATTGTGTACACATTTATCTTGATCTCACATACATATAAACAAGAGTGAGATTTCTCATCTGAGCTCAAAGTATGTAGTGTTGTGCACACACTCCCACTAATCCCACATATATATAAACAAGAGTAGGTGGGATTCTCAATAGTGATCACTGATAAATAGAAATATTTTAATAATGTAATATTCAACAGTGAGATACTTGATTACCAGTGCAAGATTATCAACATAAGTGGTTATATAATTTCAACCAACAGAGTTTCATGAACTCAACCACATATTTTGCACATCATAGCAGAATTATTAACTCAAGTGGTAACTCAAGGATAGTATGAAACCTCCATAAATACATATTTTATCAATGGCAGTTATTATCAAGAATTGAGTTTCGGAGTTAACCACATATTCTGCATTTAGATATAAGGAGAATGTAAATTTTCATTTAAGAATTTTATAACACAGGATCTCCTTTTCACAATTAAAATTCCAATGAATTTCGTAAATATAGGATATCATAATTGCACAACAGTGCAGCTACATGTGGGCAATAGTGTTTGGATGTTAAGGGAGAAATGAGAGAAGGAGTGAAGGTGGTGGTCAGCCGGAAGTGAAGGAGAGGGTGAAGAGAGAGAAGAGAGCTTCTCTCTTTTATTTTTTGCCATAAATTGTATTTAATTGGCTCTGATACCAATTGATAAAAGTTTCAGTGTTTAGCCATAGATCAATAAATACAAGTTATAGCATATTATCATTAATAAAGAAGGAAGAAGAATCGTGTACCTTTATATTAGGTTGACGAAGGATAACCGCCGACAAGTATGAGAGGATGACTACCCTCATTCCATCTAGCTTTAGGTTTTCACAATGCTATTCAGAATAATTAACTGTCTGATGGAATGACGTTTAAATAGCTAAACAGCTAAGGGCTTGAACCTCTCATTGTGGTTATCTAAATGGTCCAACCAATCACGGTCCATTTAGTAACAATAGCCCAATCACTCAAATTCATCATATTAATTAGTGCTTAACACAATAGACCATAATTTATATTATAAGATTAACTTATAATAATTGATTATTGTCAATCCATAATTGATTAATTAAATAATTAATCCAACAAGAGAAACATTTCGCCGTATTGGGATTTTTTTACTGAACCTTATAAATTACTCTCTCCGTCCCATATTAGATGACCTAGTTGACTCCGACATCCGTACTAATGCATATGTTTTATCTTTGATATCTTAAATTCTCTATTAAAAAAATTATGAAAATTTAATATTTTAAAAATATTCATAGAGACGAATCCAACAACATCTTACATGATATTATTTATCTTTATGAATTAATAGAAAAATATGATTAAAATATGTTAAGTCAAGAATATATATTGTCAAATAGGTCATGTATTGAAGGACGAAATGAGTAGTTTTGTAGAATGAGTTCCAATAATTGAAGTACAACATCAAATTTATGATCTAACAACATTCACATGCTTCTTTTCATTGTCTATCATCATTACTCCCTCCGTCTCTAAATTATAGTTGTCTCTAAATTATAGTTGTTTAAGGTTAGTGCAAGATTATTAAGGAAATAATTAATTGTGTTAATTTTCAATGGTAAAATTAATATTATTTACTAAAATATCCTTATTAATTGTAGTTGGTGGAGTAAGTTAGATGAAATTCAATTAATAAGGGTATAATAATGGGAAAAAAAATAATAAATGCTGCATTGGTATTCTAAAGTGGCAATTATTTTAAAAAAAAGAAAAATGTTAAGTGACAATTATTGTGAGATGGAGGAAGGATTTTTTTTAATTTCATTTTTAGGTGCATCAAATGATGAAAATGTTTCTTCCTGCATGCGTTTGCCAAGCTAAGGAAATTCTGAAAGCCATTATTAGTATAAAATTACAAAGGTACTGATTAAACTTGGATAATTATGTCAAGCAACCTTTTTCCTGCGTGCATATCAGAAAACAACTATGATGATATAATATAAAGTACTATGTTCATTCATCTTTAATGAAATAATGACCGTGTACACGTATGCAAGGAAAAGAAAAGGTAGATTCTTTAGAAACCATGCAATTAATCCAGTTATGATGTTGTCTTCCTTGATCCAACCAAGTCTTTATCCATATTGGGCTGTATCCCATCCCAATGCATCTTTTGATTGTGATACCAAAGGAGACAAAAAAGAAAAAGGAAAAACACATCAACATGGTTTTTCAACCCCACGCTTTACCCCTTTATTACAATTTGTTAAAGGAAAATGTTAACAGGTGCCTCCAAGGTACTGGTTAAGGAATCAAATGTAGTAAATATTATATTAGAATTTGTGTCAACTCCTTAAAAGTTTAAAAAGTGTTATTTTAAGTTTAAAACATTTCTTTTTAGTTTCTTTAACCAATGCTCCTGGGGCACCGGTTAACATGACCCTTTGTTAAATGATGCATATTAAGGACACTTGTTTGGTAAGACTCATGAAAAAAAAGGCGAAATGTTAACATGTAACTTTTACATTGAAAATTATATAATTATAACTTTTGTATATGTTTTTATAATTTAATAAGAAATTAAATATAGTAAAAATATTTTGAAGATCGTGTAATCAACCTTTTAGTTTGCCGTCCATTTGGGTCTTACAAAATTCGAGAGATTAGTCCCCGCTGCGCACGTGGAAAATACTCGATTTACACAAAAAATATAAAAAAAATGTTATTTTCAATACAAAATTTATTTATTTTATTTTATTTCCTTAACAAGTGTCTCAAGACACTAGTATGACTTTTAAAGTAAGCAATATGAGATGATTCGTAAGTGATCTTTCAAACTATTTAATTTCAAACTTGACTCCTCTAAACTTGGGTAGATAGCAAAATAGAAAATATAAAGGAATAAATTGATATTTCATACTCATAGTTTGTTATGCGTGTGAATTTTAATATCCACCAAAATCTATTCATCAATGATTATTACCACGTACTTTATCACTTTGTGTGTGTATGCATGGATTCTCTTTTGGATGAGACAATTTGTTCTAGAAGCATAAAATTAATTTTGGCATATTTAGATATTATCGAGTGGAATTAATTTTGTTTTAAAAAATGATTATAACTTATTTGAAACTTTTTCTTCCAAAATTGATTTTAGACTAAAATTTATCACTCAACTAACATTTACTTGAACATATTCAATCATAAATCATTTTACACTCCACTCACTTCTAAGCAAAATCAATTTGATAGAACCAACTCATTCAAATCAATTTGCATTATTGTAGAACCAAAAGTGCTTAAAATGTGTATGGTTGAGTGGTGGTCAACCACCACAGTATGGTTAGAGCTCTTTCACCGGAATTTTTTTAAAGCTTCGATTTGTATATTCTGGCGTCGTAGTCAGAATTGTGATCCAAGGCGTAGGATCATGCGATTCTGGGATGTTGCTGCCCTTGAGCATGTCCGTGCAGGCTAAAAATATTAAATGGGTTAACGCTACGGAATCATTGTTCAGAGCCGTGGAATCAGAATCATGCAACTTTGTTATTTCAGCAAAAGAATTGCACATTTCCGGGTTCGCGACCCAGATAACATTCCAACAAATAGAAGATTTATATGCAAGTGCACATAACATCAAAAGTTGATTTATTTTTTACTTTATAAAATGAGAGCCAAATGAATTACTCATCTAGAGGAAGTGAGGAACTAAAGTGGTAGTCATAGTCATGATGTTGGAAATGCAAACTCAAATTCACAATCTTACCAAAATAAATCAGATATAAACTTGAGTTTCAAAAATGATTTTCCTTTTGAATTTGTTGACCTCAAATGATGTAGGATTTTATCCCCGGAAGTGCATGTAATATTATTATTCTGCATGCAAGTTTATACAACGCCTAGTTTTCATGTTCACCTAAATTACCATAACATTTAAAAGTAACATACTGTACTTGAATACAGCTCCTGCAGTTACTCCCAAGCCTGAAAAATAAATGAAGAGTGATCAATGGACATATATCTCATTAATGATGAGATTTATTAGCTAAGCTATAAAACAGAAAGATTATTAAAAATGGAAAGACATTATTGTCGTATGTAACACAACTATGTCCAGACGTGCTCCTATGAAAAGGTCAAAATAGGAGCACACAACTATGTCACGCACTAGAGGTGATAGAGCAAGATAACATTGGGTGTTCTGCATTTAAGGTACATAAGTTTACCTATTTTGGAAGAACTTCTTTGTGTGCTTTAAATGAGAGAATAACATTCCACACCAAAGCAACAACATTGGCAGCAAGGACCTGAAATTGTTTACATGTATTTTTAACTTGGCAACAAATTTAAGAAAATGGACGTGAATCATAGAACATTAAAGAAAACTATAGATGACAAGGGCCAATGAATATAATCAATATAGAAAACATACAAGTTAAAGGGACAAAATATTTCTGCAACTGTCACCTAACATAACCATATATTAATATACCTCCATTTCAGGCATTTGAGAAATTCTCAGTCATTATTTCAAGATCAGGAACAATTGTCTAAGTCCACCTGAAGTATAGATGCATATGTATGTTTGATTTGAGTAAAGAAAATAAAAACTAAGTAACGAACTGAGAACTCTTGTGATGCCCCATACCGCTTGGAAAATGAAAAGTGGTCATCTTAATTTCATGTGCAGGATAAATGTAAACAGTCAACAAAGAAAACACACAAGGTAAAATGAAAAACATCCCTCTGCAATTGTCAGCAAGCATAACCATAAATCCATTTTGTGTATCCAAAAATCTTCTCGGTGAACTTACAAAAAACAGGAACAATCATCTGAGTCCCCCAAAGTAAAAGTGCATGTACTAGTTCAGTTTGAATATTAAAAAATGGCACGATGAACTGAGAACCCTTGTGATGCCCCATCGCCCACATAGAAAATGACAAATGATCGTCTCATCATGCGCCAATAATTGAAAAACAAATAGCTACATCCATACGAGTCATACGACACAAGATGAAGAATTAGCAGAAAATGCCTTCCTTATTTCCTACTGTTATTAGACTATGGATAACAGAAAGTTGTATTTTGAGAGATCCAATGTTCTCAAATGAACTTGAAAAATGAAAACAAGCAGTTATCTGCTATATTAAAATCACCAACAGGTTTCAGAGTGACGAACAGATTATGCATCTGGTAAAGTAAAATTTCTAATTTTGCATAAATAGTCTAACCTGAAATTGTTGCGGAACAAATCTAAAGTTGAGAAATTGAAAAGGTATCCATAATTGCCAGTTTGCTAGAACAGCAGAAAACCACTCCTGCAAAATGAAATTTTAGGATAAGTATGCAAGCACTATTAAACGGGACAACAACAAAATACCACTATGATTGTAACAGTTTACAAGCAAATGTAAACCAAATAAAACTGTTAACGGCTGAACGCTACCTGTTTAAGCTTAGGCACAGCTTGTGATGGCCTTCCCTCTAGTGTCACCAATGAAGATAAGAAAACTCCAAGGAATATGGGAGAAAATAAGAACTGCAATCATATTTCATCACTTAAAAATTAGAATATCAAACAAGCACATAACTAATGATTGATATAAAGTGACAGTATGTGGGTCAAGGGACCAACAGAAGGGCACTACCTGATCAAGTACAAGCCGCAAAATTGCACCTGATGTTCCGGGAAGTGTAACCAATTGACTCAGATACAAATACCTATAAAATCAAAGTATATGTCAAGAAAGACAACGGATTAACAATCACCTGACTCCATCAACACTCTAGTGACCATGCCAAGTATATGCTGGAAGTCGTTTTAATTTGGCACCAAAAATATCATACATAAATCAATCATTGGACTCTAACAATACCGGGGAAAAGAATAAATATTTGCAATGTTGTTGCAACAAAACAACAGCACAAGGATTAAAACTTATAACTTAACTCCACGTATTATTATAGGCATTGGTATTTCTTTATAATTACTGTTATTTAAAACATTATAAAAAATCAATAGACTCTTAAACAGCTCTAACTTTCAGAAATACCAATGCAGATTCTAGGGTATTACCAGAAATGCAATGTTGGACCAACTAGCACAAGACCGAGAAACGAAAAGAGGACGTATTATTATAGGCATTGGTATTTCTTTATAATTACTGTTATTTAAAACATTATAAAAAATCAATAGACTCTTAAACAGCTCTAACTTTCAGAAATACTAACGCAGATTCTAGGGTATTACCAGAAATGCAATGTTGGACCAACTAGCACAAGACCGAGAAACGAAAAGAGGAATGTCCTCTTCAAATCCGGTGTCTGCACTTTGTCTATCACAAGCTGCAGAAAGTACAACAGTTTAAAAAGTAAACTAAATATTGGAATAAAAACTTTATATATGCAAATGGATGTAGAGGCGTACAATAGTTTAAAAAGTAAACTAAATATTATATGTGCACTTTAAAAACTTTATATATGCAAATCAATACAGAGATGTACTATAGTATAAAAAGTAAAGTAAATATTGGCATAAAAATTTATTCACTTGAAGAAATTCAAATGTTATGATATGTCAAGCTTGATACCAAAACCAAAAAATATTGACCAAACACTCCCATAAGCCGAAAGATAATATTCAGAAAGGAAAACAAGAAAATGCATCAATTTCCCGCTAATAAATAGCAAAGAGAACAGAAAATTAACAAGGCCTGGACTTAAAGGAGGGTGTCTGGTTAAGCCGAGCTCTTGTTGAAATCAGAGCCCAATATGTTGTGCATCAATGAGATAAAAGTAAATAGTAAAAAAAGGCCGTGAAAAAAAAGTTCATTCCCAAAGAATTGGTAGACTTGTAATAAATTGACTGCCGATAAGGACATTGGACTTTAAATAATTATCAGATATGAATATATTTCTTTTCTTAATTGTTGCTTAAACACAATATTTAAAAAACTTTTTAACTAGCATTTCCAGCTTTTGGTGGAATTATCCCGAATCTTGTTCTGAATAAGTGACGATAATCTGACTCTACTTAGCATTCTTTAAGTGTCCATTAGTAATCTTATTCATAGAACAATATCCTCATGCCAAAGGTTTGATCCCATGAGCTAAAGCATAACTATTCTTCCTCGGTGCCTCTAAATTCTCGGGAACCCTTACATAATTTGGATACCTTTGTCCACACACTATGAGATTGCAAATAATTACAATGTATACCACTTAAGAGTTAAGCCATGCCCAAGCAGCTTGAAAAAAAGTATTTAATATATGTGAAACTTATCCTTTGCATCTCATACATCTTGAAACATTAACTAAGATGATCTAACACAGTGCATAACATTTGACAAAAAAGTTGAAAGAGAAAAAGGCAGAAAACAACTGTAATACCTGGCAAATTAAATCTCCAATTAGGTTAAGAATTGCAGATGTTAAAGCCTTTACAGGAACAGGGTATTTTGCAAGTAGAGCCATGTACCTGTAGAAAGGTGTCATGTTACATTTCCAAAATCATGTTCAATGAGTTGAAAACCAATTACTTGTTGTGTATTCATTCTAGCAATTGACATGATTGTTAATGCTATCAGGAAGAGCATGCAATATATGTGTTACAAAAAAGATGAAGTTATTAACATGAGAAAATTAATATTCTACATAAACAACATATTGTTACTGGTAACTGCTGATGCACTATTTATATGTCTGTCTACTACATATCATTGCACATCACAAATACTAGCCTTTATCTTAAATTAAGAGTGTGTTAGGTAAATAACTAAATTAAACACTTATTTCAATAAGTTTTTCAATGCTTATCATACAAGTGCTTATTCACCCAAAAAAAAAAATATCAGTGCTAACATATAAGCTGTTTTATAATCAAATAACCAATGTGGTTAAACTACTTACATATAAATTTTTAGTTATTTGCATAAAATAAACAAATGCGCTTTTATTTAAATAAGCTGAAGATTTCATAAGCTATTTTAATAAGGCCCTCTTTAGATAAAAAGCTTAATTTGCAGCTTGTAGCATTAACATTTATCATGATAAGCGCTCGAAGAGCTATTTCTATAACAAAAGATAAAATAAGGTTAAATTGTTTCAGTGTAAGTTATAAGCAGTTTTCATAAGCAACCTTGAAGAGCTTGCTTAAGAAAACAACTTATAAACATGTCATAATTTGTTTTCAGAAGTTCTCTCAAAGAGTGCTTATGTCAATAGATAAATTCAAATAAGCCAATTCAAACATGCCATAAGCTCTCTTTATACAAGTGCATGTCATAATATACTCTACCAAACACACCCTAACTAAATTAAAGCAAAATTAAAAATAAAAAAAATAAAAAAAACTATTTTTCAAGTAAAAGATGTATTTACCATGACAAGAATGACCATGTTCCACCTCCATCATCAGCTTCATTGTCACCGAAATTCCATCCACCATCACCACCATTTCCACCAGAACCTCCGGAACCGTCACCGGAGAGGGCGGAGAGACGAGAATGACGGAAGCGCAGCTGAGCAAAGGGAGGTGGAAAGCGGTTAAAGGGGGGTGTTGTTGGAAAATGAAGGGGGGTGGGCGGTTGAGGAGAAAAGGTGGCGGAGCGGGATAACAGGAGGGGGTTTTGGGTTAGTGCACAACATGTTCCAGACATCATTTTCTGTTCCAAAAGGGTTTTACAACCTTTGCTCTGTGTGTTAAGGGGTTTATGTTTATGTTCTCGTCATCGTTTAACTTTTTTAAGGATTTCTCTCTATAATAAAGTTAACTAACTCAAGTTGAGTGTGCGTAAGTGTTAGGTTTTCACACAGTCACGACGACTAAATTTTGGTATCGTCTGTAGTTCATTAACTTATAATTTTTTTTTTTTTTTTTATGTAGTCTATTGGCAAAAGAAATTCACCTAAAAATGAATAAGTGGGGTGTTCGCGATTCGAACCCCAGCCTCTACACATATTGTGCATTATCCCTTACCAAATGAGCTAAGCTTATGGGAACCTTATAATTGTTTTTTTATTGATATTAACTAGTGCCCTCATACCACTAGTTAATGATGTTAAAAATAGAATTTTTTGACTTTCATAAAGTTAAACATTTCACTTTTTTACCAATTTTTAATGTAAAATTTCTATATTAATCTTCTTAACTAGTGTTCTTAAAAAACTAATTAACAGTTCCCTTGTTTTTTATCGACAAATGTTAGTTGTTAGAGGAGATAAGAAAATATTAGTTTTTTTTTTTGGAAAGAAAATATTGTTTTTAGAGGTTAAACTTAAGACTTGTGCTTAAACTAACCTACACCAGCAAATACGAGTTTTTTCTTTTAAAAATGCATTGGCCGTGTTGCAGGCCTTTGGTAACATGCTGCATTTCATACAAAAAATATATCCCCGTGAATCCTGAGTTTAACTCAATTAATAGGGATATTGTATGAGGTCGAACTCCAAACACTTCACTTTTCCACAATTAAATTGTGTGAGCTCTTTAACCACTAGGCTACTAGACAACAAAAAAAAATGGTATCAGCTTCCTGCATATACGTTGTTTATTTAATATAAATGTGATAAACAACAGTTTTAGTGTTATAATCTTTGATAAATTATATGAAAATTAAAAATATTTTTCATGTGTCTTTTTAGTTAGTTATTTTGGTCTTGAGTAAGGTGGTGAAGTTACAAAAAATTTATGAGAGGATAAAATATATAAATATAAAGAAATACATTTTTATGATCAATATACTAAATTAGCTTATAAGAAAATAATCCCAATACCTTTACTTATATGAATTAAAACGCAAGAAACTTGTTGCTCATAAAACTCTCTTTGTAACTGCAGAAGAGACTCGAAGTATCAAAATAAGACCAAAAACAATTTATCAATCATGTAATAATCTTTTGACTTTCATGGTTTTACTAATTTTGTGAGGAAAAAAATATTTACTTACAATAATGACCGGAAGAACCATATATTATGGGGATAGCTAAATATAAGACATGCTACTTATTGAAACAAAATTGGTGTAGCCATAGCTACCATGTTTATCAAGCCTCCACCCGTACGAGTATGTTTATCATGCTACTTTTTATATTTTTTTATTTTTAAATTAATATAAATGAAAATAAAAAAAATTAAAAACAAAATTAATTATACAGTCAGCGCACCACATCATCCAAAAATGCTGACTCAGCGTGCCACGTCATCATGTTTACACAGTCAAATGGCCTCAGGGTCTAAAACGAAAGAATCTTCAAATTACAGGGTTGGAATCTAAACTTTTTTCTTACATGGGGGTAAACCAGAACTCGTCTAAATTACGGCGGGTAAAAACATATTAACCCTTTTCTTTACAATCGTATGTTTTCGTTAGGTTTTTTGTTTTTAAAAATGTGATTTTCATTAGTCAAATAAGTCTAATAAAATAACAAAACAAAAGAGACACTTGGTAGTTGGTATTCACAATGTTAATTAATTTTTTAGAAAAAAAAAACAGAATTTTTAACTATAGAATTTGAATTTTTCCCAATATGATAAGCTCAAGTAAACTTTTCCAAATACATTGCTGGCACAATTGTCCTTCATTTTCCATTGTGATCCCACTATTTGCCGAGTATAAGGTGTGTATAAAGTGGAAACTACTCTTCTCATTTCCAAAAAAAAATCCAAAACACCCCGAAATTATCCAATTACCTCTGACGATAGCTAACCGCCATTCAAAATACTTTCTAAATCGGTTTAAAAAGTGCTGAAACCGACCTTAAAAGTGTCTAATGACACTTAACTGTTGTTGGAGAGCCAAACGGCGGTTAAGTGTCGCTCGGCCATGGCAGTTTAAAAAAAAAATATTGAGAAGAGCAAGTAACTTTCGTACTTGGTCTTAAATTTAATTGTGAGTGGAGATGGAGAAAGAGCTTAAAAAAATAATTACTGTACAGAAAATTGTTTCTTTAATTGCCTTGTAAGCTTGCATCAAAAGATAAATAAATTTGCCTTACAAGTACAAATTATGGTGTAGACCCTCACGATTGGTTAAAAAGTTAAATTATCTCTATTGAAACTAAAATCCAAAGATGAAAGGGCGGGGCATTTCCTTTTTCTTTTCTACTTATATACCAACACTAGTCAGCAGATTGGCAAATATTTTGGTTCTCCACTGCCATGTCCCTTTCAAGTGATACTTCACCTCAGTGCCATCTAGTCTTAATCAACAAAATATCAAACCATTATATCGCCTCTTCGAATATTAAATTTGCAGAGTGGGCAAGTTGCTTTTGTCCGAAGCCAACGACCAATGCATTCACAATGAAAATGGTGGGTACATGGAAGGCGATACAGTTCTGTTCCATCAACATATGAACAGAGGCAGATACAGCACTCCTACAGCATAATCAGAAGTGGTTAGTCTCTCTTTCTGTAGTTTCATAATGTATCTCAACTGTATGACAAGCATCAAAGAATCACGGAAGCAATTTTCAGGTCATACCAAATTCACATTCAACCCTCTTCCAAAAAAAATAAGTTTAAAATACATTAGATGAATGGGGAGAATACTTTCTAGATAGGATTTTATTGAAATCAATTATAAACACAAGCATTTTAAGAACAAATCAAGGATAACATTGAGGATTGCAACAATTTTTCAATCCATTATCCATCTAGTCCAATCATATATAGATCCAATCCATACATACAGTTAATTACAAGTTACAACACAATGATATTAAAACTGAAGAATTAAGGATTGAGAGATAAGAGAAGACCCAGTTTGTACTTACAGAATCGTCTGGATGAAGAGATAGTTCACTGATATGGCTTAGATTGCGCAAACCGATTCTTGCTTCAAGTTGCTTCTTGTTCTTATCAACCATAATCATTACATTTGGCTGACTAAACCTATACATAGGAAGTGACTTGATATCATCTTCTGAAGCACCTTCTCTGATTCTTGAAGGTTGCGCTAAAGCATAAGCTAACGTTATTATTTGGATGATGCAGAAGAGAGCACCACAAACTATCAAAAATATCGACGAGCAAAAGACAGCATTCCAAAACTCGTTAATAGCCAGACAGACAAATGTTAACCTGAAAGAATGTGATAAAAACGTTTGATATATCCAATAAATGTTAGGTAACATAAGAGCGAATAATTATGTCAAATAAGAGCATTTGATGTTAGAGGATGAAGTAAACAAGTAATGATTTAGTGAAATACCAACAAATTATATTATCTATTCTGGGTTAAGCTCAGCCTTTTGACAGAGCCTTAGTCTTTCAGACTCTGAACAACTAGGTTCAACAACAGGTCAAATTCCAATAAAATCAAGCCAAGCTCAAGCGTTGGACAGGTCTTGTTTTAAATAGTACGGTAACCACACTTCCACTAGAGCCTACTTCTTCAAAATTTATCTTGGCCAAGAAATACAAGCATTTTCCTATCCACTATATCATGGAAAAGGCGACTCCGGATTGTCAGTTGAAGTTTTAGATTATAATATCTCAACAATTTGAAGCCTGTTAGTCCCAACCAAAGGCCAAACTATTCAACAGAGTTCATCAATCACGGTTGAAAATACTATAACTACAAGACAAATGTAATTTATCTGGACATCTTGTGAGAATTGAGAAATTATTATTATTTCCTGAAGAAAAAGAAGGACCTTGTACAACTGCACCTCAATTCCAGTACAACAATTGAAGGACAGAACAAAAGCTAAGAGTATTGTAGTTACAAATTTATCCTTCTTAATGAAAAAAAAAACACCATAATGCTATTAAGCTTCGATCAAGTCAAGGTGCAGGGAAGGGTCAGACCTGAATCAGGGCTTCTTAAAATAAAACTTCAACAATGACTAATTGTGGGTGCAATGTAACCATTCTTTTTTTCCCTTCACTTCCAGGCTCCTTATATATTCGATTGAAACAAAGACAGAACACTCTACAATTATCTACTCCCTGGTTATTTTGCTTAGTGAAGGAACTGTGGAGTAGTTAAAATTTGGTTCTTTTTTAAACAGTTGTCTTAAATTAAGATGCCGAGGGTTACGTACTCAGTATCACAAATCTATACTACTTTGACTACTCTTTGTTAGCATTCACGACAACATTTATTATCAGCCCAACTTCCCCCCAAAGAAATAAAAAATGAAAAGACACATCGAAGCTATGGTTCTTACCAGAAGAGGAGAAAAGGAACTTCCAGAAGAACTCGACCACCGACAACAATACAACCAAATCCAAAAACCCACCAAACAGATGATGCCAGTGTATTCATAGGCTCAGTCTTCTTTGTTGCAATGCTGAAATAAATAAAGACATTTGAAAACCATCATTTATCTTATATAACACCTTAAACATCAATCACTCAGACATAAACATGAGTCCAAGTTCAACAACTTGTCTATGTTTCCTCTCAGTCTCCACCACCCCATTTTGGTGGTGAGTGTGAGAACAAGGGGTGTGATCTTCTATAGATAGAGTAGGCTAAGCTATTGTGAGCTGACTATGCCCGTTCTAGAGAGTTTGAACCCCGGCTCCTCCATTTGTGCGTGTGTGTGTGTTTCTAATGGCTATTGTCATTTCGTCTATCTACCAAAATAAATTGTGCAAGATCTCCAAACACACCCTAACTAACTGTATGGACAAAGTCAAAGCAACATATTTTGTTTACCATGACAAGAATGACCATTTTCCGCCTCCTTCGTCGGATTCATTGTCGCCGGGATCCCATCCTCCAGAGCCACCATCACCGCCAAATCCGCCGGAGTCATTGTGTGGGAGTGTGGAGAGGCGAGAATGACGGATGCGCAATTGAGGGAAGAGAGATGGAAAGCGGCTAAATGAAGGGAAAGAAGAAGCGGGTGTTGTTGGAAATTGAAGGGGGGTGGGTTTAGGGAAAATGTTGACGGAGCAGGATAGCAGAAGGGGGTAACGGGTTAGCGCACAAAATGCACCGATCATCATTTTCGTTTCCAAAAGGGTTTTGCATGTTAGGATGTGAAAAGAAATGGTAGAGAGAGAGAGAAATAATAAGAGCAACAAAGAAATATAATAGGACTTTTTCTAGTACACCCTTTCTGACAAAAATGCCTCTTTAAATTTTTAATCATTACATCCTTCCTTTTTCATCTACCTACTACTTAAATTAATTTCACTTTTCATATAAAACTACATGCCTATACGTTAATTAAGTTTATGCTAATTAAATTTAGGTTTATTTTGTCTAAATTTTAGTTCAAGTACACCTCTATATTACATTTGAAATCGGTTAAACCTTCCGTTTAGATGTTATGTCCAAAATTTACTTGTATACATTAAGTTCACAATATAACTCATATACAACTATCAATTCAAATAATAATATGGTACATGATGGTGTGAAACTTTGAGTTCTTGTCATCACTCAATACGAAATCGTAACAAGGGAATTCGGGATCAGGGCCGGCCCATAGCCCGTCGAGGTCGGGCTATGTCACTGCGCCTCAAATTTTTGGGGGCCCGTTTTTTTTTTATATGTAAGGTCCTATATTAAGTATTATATAGAAGTAAAGGCGAATACTTGACAAATAGATGAGAATAGTTTAGTGGTAACTTGTATTTATCTCTTAAGTGATAGCATATTACTTTTCCTCTAAGTCACACCTATTTGTACTTGTACTTCTCTATAAATAGAGACCACATGTAACATATTGGACACTACAACAAAATAATATAATCATCTCCGTTTCTCTCTTCTTCTCTACTTCTCTTTTATTCTTGTTCTTATTCTAATAGTTTCATAACAACTACAAAAAAAAAATCACGATTAAAAATTAGAAACTCAGAAGTCAGAAACCAAACCACCACCAGTCCACACCCAATCGCGGACCTGCCGGCTGTCTCCCTGGCTCCCTTCGCCACGGAATTGCAGCCGCCACCGCTCTCTCCTTCCTTCCACTGCCACCGGAAAGGTAAACACTAAAACCCTTTTTATTTTTTATTGAATTTTCTTTGTTAAATTCATGGAATTTGAATGTTATTACTTAGTATGTTTACTTTTATCTTTGTTTGAAAATTGGAATTGGAAAAAACTAAAGAGCAGAGATTTGAACCAATTTCAACCTATTGGAAAAGAGTAGACTTTGAACATGGGTTATAGAAACCAACATATTTGTTTTTAATCATAAAAACTAACGGGTTCAATTTTTTCAATAACACTAGTACTTACCTAGTTACCTCAAAAGGAAGAAGAATGAATTAATGGTTGGATAATACCACTTGAATTTCTTATTACCACTTAAACATGTTTTTTATTGTTTAATGTTGAAATTTCAGGTTTTTTTTGGAGAACAAAAAGCTATTGAACTTGGAGGAAGCATTGCTGGCTGATCATAAGCTAACAAAACAGTGAGAAATTCCAGGTTTTTACTATGCCTCCTAAAAAGTATGAATCTGGATGTGAAAAGCGCAAGAGAAAGAAAAGAATTGAAAAGTTAATTCAATCTCAAAAAGGAGCTCTTAATAAGTTTTTGATAAAAGAACCACAACAAATTCCTATTGAAAATGAAAATGTTGATAATGTTGATGTTGGAGTTCTAGAAAATGTGGTTACTATTGAAGATATTGAAAATGGAAGTGTTGATCCGGAAAATAGAGATGATGTGCCCATTGTTGATGATGTTAATTTGAATAATTTCCTTGATATATTTGATCCAAGAAATTGGGATGCTCTTGATTCTAAAATGATTGACTTATTAGCTACGAATGGTCCTAAAAGAGATTTGTCCATTCTAAAGGGTCCTAGAGATAAACTTTCTAGACGTTTTACGGCTAATTTGTATACTAGAGTTTTACCAAATGGAGAGAAGTGTGATAGAGATTGGCTTGTTTATTCCAAAGAGCTTGATAGAGTATTTTGTTTTTGTTGTAAAGTTTATAAAAAAAAATGGGTTGGTAATGGTCAATTAACAAATGAGGGTTTTAGTGATTGGTCACATGTTAGTGAAAGACTTAGAGAGCATGAGACAAGCATGGAACATGTTAAGAACATGACTACTTGGTATGAGTTGCGTCAAATGATGAAAAGAATCAAACTATTGATAAAACATCTCAAAGACTACTCCAGAAAGAAAAGGATCACTGGAAAAATGTTTTGAAAAGAATTATTTCAATAGTGAAATTCCTTGCTAAGTATAATCTGGTCTTTCATGGTTCTAAGGAGAAATTGTACGAAAGTAGCAATGGTAATTTTTTGGGCTTAATTGAAATGTTAGCTGAATTTGACTCAATTGTCCAAGAACATGTTAGACGTATTACAGATGATGATCTCCACTTTCATTATCTTGGGCATAACATCCAAAACGAGTTAATACTCTTGCTTTCTTTTGGAATTAAAACTGAAATCATTAGAAGAATCAAACAAGCAAAGTATTTCTCGGTGATAC